>Ga0068628_1001158_pt1 | contig 10736 bp, 9 predicted proteins | sample InSIn2gowninarea_FD_77431 | JGI IMG/M metagenome (GOLD analysis project Ga0068628, IMG submission 77431) | Clean room microbial communities from NASA Spacecraft Assembly Facility at Jet Propulsion Laboratory, Pasadena, California, USA -... ... | reverse complement strand
TGACTGCTGAGAGTATGACTCCTGCAACACTGCCGCGAGATAGCAGCACCGCGAGAATGGCCTTCAGCGAGAGGAAGGATATGTCCAAGGCCGAGCAAGATCGTTTCCGTGCTGCTGAGGACATCAGCCAACGTTGTGTTAAATTGCTTCGCAAGACTAGGCTCCAGGTTCGTGTTGTAGTAGAAGTCTTCCACTGCAAAAGTCCTAGACATATGATTACTGAGGTGGTGAGTATATAATAACTCTTGATCCCTGACCCATGCTGATAGCCTGTACAGATCGATTTCTTGTCCCCCACACTCACTATCCTGGGATCAAGAGGCCGCTCCCAATTGAAAGGTGTCTTGCTCGGCTCGTTCAGCAATTACCTCGTGACCAAGTCCAGTGTGCCAGTCATGGTTGCCAGAAAACGGTTCGTCGAACGACACACGAAAACAGATTCCCAGGACACTCAGACTGATTCTCTTGCCAGACTTAGGAAACACTCCAAACAACGCTTACATAAGGATGGATTGCCAGTGGCTCAAGCTGGTGACGGAAGAATGCGTTATATCAGAATGTCCAATGTTCTGGAAGCACCCGGTACAAAGCCCAGAGCTAGAGGCCTGGCTGGAGCCAAGATTGATTGATCGAGTGACTGTCTTTTTTGCTGGTCAGTACTCTGGGGCTTACTGCAAGGTTCTGAGAGCTCGTTTGAGATGCACATAAAATTATTGACACGAAGTGATACGCGACCACGACAAATTCATTAGGCATTAATTCATACTACACTCTTTCAAGGCGGCGCATCTTCCCATTCGCTTCAAGACAATGTTGTGTTTCGAAAAGTCGCAGATGGCTCGTAGCATACCGAGTTGTGTGGAGCTTCTTGAAGATGGCATGTAACTTGAGCATATTGACAAGCGTCTGTGATTGGTTCAGAGGCTCTGCATAATACATACAAAATTAGAATTTAGGGAAGAACATAGGTGTGTTCTGTTTGAAGTCAGCAAGTGGTTTAGCCTTTGTTGGAACACATGACACTTACTTTCTTCCACTCTTGGTAGTCTTTGCGGTCACCATAGCGCTTATCGTACTTGTTCTCGCTGAGAGGAATACCCGAGACCTAGTTGAGCTGTAAGCACACGAAGGTGAGTCACAACTATCGTCCTTGAAACACACCTTGAACAGCAAGAAAGTGACGAAGGCGGGGCTAACACCAGCCATAGCCAAAGCACCCAATCTAGCACCAAGACTGCCGCTGAAACCCATACCAGATTGACCAACATTTGTAGCCAGAACACCAGCAGCTACAGTAGCAATACCAGTCCACAAGGTACTCTCACCAAAATAGTTGGGGTGTCTGCTCTTAGACCACAGACCTCTAGTCAGGAAGTCTTCATTGTGCTTCTTGTTTTTCTTTTCTTCCATCCATTGGCTCTTTTGCTTGTCGGCTGTTGCTTCGAATCCGAGACCGCCGACGTAGAGGAGCAGACCGATGACGTCGGTAAGGGTAAGGAATGGGAGAGCAGAGAGGGTAGTTGCGGGGATCGAGTTGAGAGCGAGAACAGGGAGAAGGCAGAGGGATACCCAGGTTGCTTGGGCGAAGAAGGCTCCGAGGAACTTGGGAGGAGAAGTCCTGATCTCATCGAAGCGGGAGTCGCGGCCGTCTTCTGAGGTGATGCGTGAGAAGAGGAAAGTGCCGACTGCAAGTGTGTTAATAGTAGGCCGTACTTGAGGGAGATGTGATACGCACGTCTTGTGGCCCAGATGGCTACAGCAGCACTGAGAACGACCTGTCTCCAGTTCCAAGCTTGGACACCACCCTTGCTGAAAAGACTGGCCAATAAGCTAGGGTATCCAGGGAGAGCTGCAGTACCAGCGGAGACAGTCGCTGCTGCTGCTCTTGCCCTCAGTGTAGGCAAGTAGAGAGAAAGTGCCGTGCATGACAGATATGTCAAGGATCCGCTCAAATCGTAGAATCGCTCCGATTGAAACAAGATACTGGGCGCTGCTACACCAGCTTGAATTGCATAGGCAAGTCCGATACTAGGTACCAAAGTACGAAGAAAAGGAGACTTGAAGTTTGTGAGAGCTAGAAGAGTGTTCAACAAAGTCATTCTGATTGGCGATGGCTGAGGTAGCCTGTGTACGTATGAGAGAAGGGTACGATAACAAAAGCCTACATTCAACAGATGTTGCTGCAACCCATATATAGGCTACTGGCTCTGAAGTCAGAAACCCTTCTGCCTTCGATGCCTCTTGGATAGAGTGCACCGGTGGAATCGAGCTGGAAGCTAAAGACATAAAATGACGACATATCAGGGTCCGAGTGTCCTCTCGGGGTTTGTTGATCTCCCGACCCCGAGAAGAGAAGGTAAATCTCCGAACTCATTCTGATGCTCAACCTCAGGACATGAATATGGTTGTGTTAAGAGAAGAATGCCCATACTAGGGATCTGGTGGTTTTTTGTCAAAGGTCAGAGTGTTGTCGCCAGATATCGGTTTTAGTCGTGGTTGAATGTTGCGCATGTGACCCTGACTCGTTTTGACGGCCCTCCTCTAAAATCACACTTACATATACGCAGGTCTAAAAGGGTGCAATCTGGATTAGCGAACTCTACTATGTTGTTCAAGGCTTCAGTTACATGTACCTAGCGTGTGTGGATTGTGTGGGATGTCGTTTCAACAGCCAGGACCATTCACGAAAACACCAACCAGACACACTTGGAGTGATGGATCAATAGGAATGGCCAAATCAACATTCATCGAACCATTGTCTAGCTTTTCGAGGACTCAATAACAGGTTTGAGCTCTCAGTAGTGAACCCAGAATCTTTCAGAAGTAATATCGAGAGCGAAGTCAAAGTTTGATACAAAAGTCAGGACTAAAGACTATACACGAACGTAAGCTTCTCATCTCCACGCCGTACTCTATCGACCTCTGCCCAATCACGCAACTTGTTCAACCTGCAGAATCTTGTGATGAAGGTCCAGAAGTTCTTTTGCTCGACCACAGCACCGTCGCCAAACATTGCTTCGCGCCTGACTTCCTCATCGTCCCAATCTGCCACGATTCGTTCCCTTCGGTGATTTTCAGAAACAACCAAAGCCCTAAAAGCAAGGTAGCCAACGAACGCAGCCAGAACGCAGGCGAGGGTTACGTAGAACGGAATGATGTAGCCATCCTCGGCAAATCTGGGAGCGAACAGCATGCTTGAGATAACGCCAGCAAAGTTCCCCCACCCATTGATACCTAGGACAATCGCACGTTTGCCAGGTTGAGGTATATTATTGCTCAACCATGTCACTGTCAGAGGCGAAGCTACGAAGGAGCCAGATAAGAGAACAGTCAAGGCCAAGTACCGGAGTTTGTAGGCGCGTGTGGGTAGCGCCACTGTGGCAGCTAGACCAGCGAGAAGGATTGCCAACCCATACAAGATTGGAATCAGACGAGTCCGATTTTTGTCAGACCACCAAGTGAATACCCATAGGATGATTGCACCAGCCAAGAATGGAGGGACTACAAGCAGATTTATAGCAGCTGGTCCCAGGTCATCCCGCCCAGCGATGCCTTTGATGACGAGCGGAAGAAATACCGCAAAGGCAGTGGCCGGAATGGCGGATAAGATGTTACAGAACAAGAGGTACCAGACTTTCCAATCGGCCACGGCAGAGAAGATGTCTTCGCGAGAGACTCCACTATCAGCTGTGATGGATACGACCGAGGCGTGGCTCGGTCGACGAGTCGATGATTGTGTAGCTTCAGCACGAGAGAGCAAGAAATCAGCCTCTTCATCCTCCAAAGTTAGAGATGAGCGTGGCTCCGGTAGGTTGGATGATGTTGACCCCTGGATGTCAAGAGTTGATTGATGTTTTGGATTGGTCCACGAGCTGGCTGCGGCAATCTGATCCTTACGAATGCGCTCTTCTGCAACAAGGCGTTCATCGGCAGTGAGGAACCAGGCTGTATTGGCGCTGTGAGGAAGCCAGAAGAACCCAATGAATGCCACTAGAATTGTCAAAGAGCCTTCAATGAGAAACAGAACCTCCCAACTCCTCCACTTCGTCGCAGCGATATGAGGATTTGAATCATCCTGGGGGAAATAACTGAACACAGCCCAAGACAGGATACCTCCAAGACAACCGGCGAGAGCTGCTTGCCCGTAGAAGAAAGCCAAGCGCTTGCCAAATTCGTATCGAGTATACCAGAGACTCAGATCTGTAAGTAGCGGCGCGTTAGTCCATGATCAACCTCGCAAGCCTCGAAGAACAACCTACAGCTAACCACAGTAGGATAGAAGCCGGATTCTAGTGCCGCAATGAGTACTCTCAAAGTGACTAGCTGAGCCTGAGACTGCACAGCGACGTGAAGCGCCGTGCAAACTCCCCAGAGGCCCATGGTAGCAGGGACCCATCGTGCCATACCATATTTGCGACCGAAGAAGGCACCGATCGGCTGACAAGAAACGAAAACAGCAAAGAACCAAGCTACGGAAACGTTCAGAGCGGCCTTGGGCAGTCCAAGGTCTTCAGTGAAATGGCCAGACTCTGCATTTCCGACGTTGGATTTGTCTAGAGAGTTAAGCAAGAACAGTAAACACAAGAAGGGGAGAAGCAGAAGATCGAATTTGAGCACGACACGTCTGCTCAAACGGGCAAAATCGTCAGCATCAAGATGACGAGGAATAGCTCTATCCATAGGCAAAGCGGACACAAGCTCAATGTCGCTTCTGACATTCATGGTTGACTCGACAGGGGCCAGCCGTCATCGGTCAGGCTGGCTGGGGAAGTGGCTGGTTGTTCGCGAGTCAAGGCATCCACACTGAGTGGAAAACAAGCTTCACGTCACCATGCATGGGCCCGAGCGGCTGTTGTCATGGTGAGAGAGTGCACTGCCAAACAAATTGGATTTTGAATGCGTTGTTCAATCTTGAGTGGGCAGCTTTTTGACGAAGCACAGATCAATATCTCGTACATCTCTTAGCAGGTAAGGAGGATGTGTTGACATAGTGTGATCAATGTTAAATAAAAGAGAACACATGAACAGTGCTCAAAAGACAAGCAAAAGAGCAAGGCTAAGTTCACTGAATCGCTAACGATTTGCCCTTAGCAGAAGCACTACAGACCATCACGGCAAAGCAAAGACCAGAAGCAGGCTCTCTCCTAATATCACAACCGGGGAAGGGCGGGCCGCACCTTGACAGTGTGCTTGTAAGCGACGTGCTGTGCCTATCGTGCTGCATTCAGCGGCAACCTGCTTGCTCGCTGCGCATTTGGTGAGCCGGACCAACTGTGCTGGGTCTATCTGACCTGGAGGTCAACAATTCCTTGTCGTCAAACAACGTCCCTGCCGCTTGACCAAGACGTGACTTGAAGGGCTGGAAGACAGTCTGCTTCCCCGCAGGTACAACAGGCAGGTGCAATCGACAGATCAGAAACGGTCTCAACGGTGCTTGCAAGACTTCGATGAAGTATGGCCGACGCACCTCCTCCTCCTCCTCCTCCACCACCTCACGGAGCAAATCCAAAGTCGACATCCGGCGGTCTGCCTGACGGCAACTATGACATCTTTGTTATTCCACCCCACAGCTCGGGCTCTGGATTCCTGTACCTACCTTCGCTCCAACCACAACGCAACTCTTTCATCGCGGGATTCGCGTGCGCTGTCTTTTGCTACCTGATATGGGTGACAGCCGTGCCAGTGCTGGGTCAATGGTTGTCCATCATCGCTGCTAGCGGAAGTGCCGGCGTGCTTCTGCTTGTCGCTGGTGTAGGCGCTGTCGCATGGGCATTCGGGAAGACTCAGGGTGAAAGCAAGCACCAACGTCCTCATAGCCCACCTCCTCCTGGTGGTAGTGGTGGAGCCCAAGGAAATGCAGACACAAAAGGAGGAAGCAAGCATGGCAGAACAAATAGCGGTCCTTACAATGCTTCGCATTCCTCAGGCTCAGACCATACACATTCCGCACCACCCCCGCGCACCCCTCGACAAGATTATTCGACTCCTCCACCAAGACAGGATTACAGACCACCACCGCAGTCAGGACACTACTCCCAACCACCTCCTGAGCACAATGTTCCTCCTCGACCCCAACCGCCACCAGATTATGCTGCACCACCTCCACCACCGCCACCACCCCAACCTCAACCTCAACCTCAACCCGAATACAATGCTCCTCCTCGATACACCGCACCGCCACCTCCTCCGACCCCTCAACAAGAAACATCGAAGCCGAACCCTCCACCGCAAACGAAACCCGCTCCGCCACCAGCTCCCTCCCCAGAGCCCCAAGCAAGATCTGCATCCGATGCTGCAGCAAGTTGGGAAAAGGCTCGAGAAGAAACCCGCAAGAGAGAGGAAGCTAGAAAGAAGGCAGAGGAACTGAAAAGGTCACGCGAAGAAGCACTGCGAAAGAAAGAGGAAGTCGAACGACAGGAAAAAGCAGCTAACGAGAAGCGAAAATGGGAGCAGGCCAGGGCTCGCGAGAAGGAAGCCCGCGAAAGAGAAGCAAGAGAGCGTGAGCTCAAGAACAAGGAGACCAAAGATCAGGAAAGTCGTGAGAAGGAGAGGCGCGAGCGTGAAGCCCGAGAGCGAATCGCAAGAGACAAGAAAGAAAAGGCTGCCGCCGCAGCAGAAGCAGCAAAATCACCCAAGCCTACCATTCCTGCCTCCAAGAAATATGAGCGCCCTAGTGCGCAAAGCTATGCCAGCACTGAGACTACGAGTGCCTATGACGCTCGTACAGTCATATCCTCCTCAACGGCATCGTCCTACACAGAAACACTTTCCTCATACGCGCCCTCGACATCTACCGCTCGAACCAGTCCGCCTCCTGAATATCGTGGACCATACAACACATCCGACCCAGATAAGATCGTCATGAAGGCTGTCTACATGTACAACAACACAGCACCAAAGAAGCCCATAAGCCAACTCGTCAGTGGTGAAGCCAATGTTACCGATGGCCTCGTCCTGAAAATAAACACCGAAGGATTGTTTATCGATGACGATGTACGTCGTGTGCCACAGCGTGAATGGGATGTCAAAGCATGGAGTCTCAAGGGCATCGAGAGAGGAATCTTGAACCCTCACTACATACTGCGTGCCACGATCAGAGACACAGAAGGCAAATACTACATCTTCGTCATCCCATCTGACCAGGAGTGGAAGGTCGATGTTGGATTGGCTCGCCTGCGTAAAGGCAACTTGGTCCGCAGCATGGGAATGAGTAGCATCAAGGCACCAGAGATGAAGGGCTTGCTCAGCGACCTTGGCTGGATTTGATTGTTGTCGCGCCGGGCAGGCCGAGATGCGACCCCATCTGTCATATCACGGAGGTTTTGTGACCATTGGCCTGAAGCGGCTTTAAGTGTTTCACCGCATCATGCATTAGCGACCGGCGTTTTTCCTTTCTGCTTTGAGCTTACAGCTCTTATCTTGAACCCTTTGCTTGTCTTTGGACATTTACTCTCGCTACGATGGAACGACTATTGGAATTCGCGGATACCACCTTGTGCTTTTGCTCCCATATGGAGTGTTACATGTCTGTTAATAGAATCAAACAAGAAGAATTGTTTGCGACGTTGCCTCTTGTGTCATGGACTATGTCCCGAGTACGTGGATTGGTCTTGAAATGGCGTACATATTGACTTATTCTAAGTAACATTCCTCGGTCAACGGACCGATGTGCCTCCTTCGTATCGCTGTAGTCATGTCACCTCTGGTGACATTATCATCTAGAGCAAAAGTGCTTTTGCAAGTGACGCAGATGTGTTCTCGTCGTATGAAAGCATACACCGCTTCTTGTCGCACATATTCTGCGAGCCTATTGAAGACTTGTTTGTTATGAGAGATATTTCCGATGTCACACCCTCTGCAAGCAGCAATTCACTGCATACTGCTTGCGTTCTTGATAGCCATCCTCCAGTACAAAAGACCTTGATATCCTTGACTGGATGTGTTTCTCAAACTCCTTGAATTGTGATTACGAAGGAACAGACCGTCTTTCCAGTACAACATTCACCACCCTGAGACATAACAGTTCTCCTTCCTTAGCCAGTCTTCCAACAAACATCATGGCATCATCGGTCACCATGTTAGCAGCAATGCTGTACGCTTCTACAATATTTGCATACCCTCAGTCCATCGCCAATCAGAGCCTCATCCCAGGCAATCTCGCTGTGACTTGGTATCAGGCACCTCTGGACTTCAGCGAATCAATCTCGACCGACACAACTTGTGGCTGGGCTGTCTCTACGGGACAGCTGAACACCACTCAGTGCTACGTCTTGCACACATATGCTCTCGGACTACAGCAGAACGAGCAGCACGAATGCACTTTGAAGGTGTGGGATAACGTCTCTGATTGTTCGGGCAATGGGTCATGGACCATGCATACTGTACCCAGCGGCAGAGGTACCAGTTGTATCGAGACAGATGTCTTGGATGGCGGCAACTTCCAGCACAAGAGCTGTGTCTTGACATGCTCTTGAGGATACTTGAGTACCGTGTGTTGATGTTTGACGGAATTCAGAGGAGAAGAGAGAGGCATGGCAGTGGAGGAATCAATGTATGCTCACCTAGTCCTCGGTAATGGGATGCATTCTGTTTTTCAGCCTTCGTGTCCACGCAGGACGATCTAACGTTGCCATATGTTATGTGCCAGATGTGTTCCATGTTGACATGGCCATTGGACAAGAATTTACACGCTAGATGAGAACATTCAAGCTCTATGCAGAGTCCTTCTGGGCCGTTGTCAAGTATCGTTTATAGACAAACGTGATGAACACAACCTCTTGTGCCAGGAAAAGCCTTGTGGCTCTGCATATTGAGCTGTGAGCATTTCACGTGCCTTCATGTCTTACCACGGAGCTGCCGTGTGGACGCTAGCGCTCGAGTCGCTACAGCAGATCTCGGCTTGCTCTGAGCGCCGAAACATTGAATTCTCAAGCCAACTCCGGCAATTCTCCATGTACGATTCGGACCGCATCAGGTCACATTGGAACGACAAAGGGCATCCCCAGGTGTCGCATGTTCTCAGCAGGAAAAGGACCGATAGCATTGCTAATGGACCCGAATTTGCGAACGGCGTTCATTGGTCCGGGCCCTCCCCATACCGTGTTTGTCGTGGAGGTTGCGGGGATCAAGGATGGGGCGTTCTCTAGAGCGCTTAGACCATCCTCAGGCGTCATCTCCACAATGATCTCTGGCGGACCGGGGATGCCTTCACAATTGTTGTGCAGCAGACGAAGGTACTTTTGCATCGAGCAACCATCTGTGTTGTGTGGAAGTACTCAACAAGGCAGCGGATAAATGGATCCGGTTGAGGATCTGGACATGAAGAACAGGTAAAAGCCGAAGAGCTGGGGTGAGGTTGAGTGATGAGTGGGAACAGGCCCAGAAGCGCAATTTCGAACGGTAGTACGCTTTCTAGCCGAGCGCCTGCACCAACTTTTGGCTAAAAAACGTCACTGGGGGTTGGATCAGTTGAACGATGTGTCCCAGCCTGAGGCTCCAGTCGTTGGGAGCAGCGCATCGGTAGAATTCACCACAACCACGTCGTCTCAATCGCTTCAAAAGACGTCGAGATCCACCTGCCTTTCTTAAAGAGAAAAGATTCACAAACACAAAGCGATTGTGCAAGCATTGAAAAAAGAGTCCCTGTCTCGGCTGCAAAAAGCACAGAAACGTCATTGCCGTGTTGCTTCTGACCATTTGCAGGTGAGTACCCCACAGCTCGCCGATCTCGTCTTGCTCGGATGGACACGAGCTAAACCGACAGCTCTGCTCCTTCGACCTTCAACCTTACTTTTAGCTTGCTTCTCCCACTTTCCTTCCTCCGTCACCGTCATTGCTCGACACTTTTTCCGTCACCCCCCTCTATACACACAACGCAATGGCTACCGCAAAGCGCGACGTGAGGAATCACGTTCTCTTCGAGGTCGCTACCGAAGTTGCCAATCGAGGTTTGTCTCGCCTCACAATCCTTTGTTCGTGCCACGTCCATAGCTAATGTCTTGCCAGTCGGTGGTATCTACTCGGTCCTCAAGTCAAAAGCCCAGGTTACAACAGCAGAGTATGGCTCAGCCTACACACTGCTGGGTCCTCTAAACCGCAACTCGGTGAGTCGACAATTCACCTTTACATCATCGCCGCGGTAGACTGACTCGAAACAGGCAGCTGTCGAGGTTGAGGAACTCGAGCCCAAGGACCCTGCCATGTTGGCCACTATAAAATCCATGAACGAGCGTGGCATCAAGACACTATACGGAAGATGGTTGATCGATGGTGCCCCGAGAGTGCTGCTTTTCGACACTGGCACCGGTTACTACAAACTCGATGAGTGGAAGGGCGACCTTTGGGCAACTGCCGGCATCCCTTCGCCTGCAGATGACCACGAGACCAACGAGGCCATCGTCTTTGGTTACCTCGTTGCATGGTTCCTCGGAGAGGTAATCAAACTCTGATATCTTTGTTTCAATCCTTAGCGACCTCTACTGACACGTCACTAGTACGTCTACCACGAAAAGGAGCGTGCAGTCGTTGCTCAATTCCACGAGTGGCTCGCTGGTGTTGCTCTTCCTCTGTGCAAGAAGCGCAGAATTGATGTGACTACCATCTTCACAACTCACGCCACCCTCCTCGGTCGTTACCTGTGCGCCGGCTCTGTCGATTTCTACAACAACTTGCAATACTTTGACGTCGACGCCGAAGCTGGAAAGAGAGGCATCTATCATCGCTACTGCATAGAACGC
>Ga0068628_1001157_pt1 | contig 10737 bp, 10 predicted proteins | sample InSIn2gowninarea_FD_77431 | JGI IMG/M metagenome (GOLD analysis project Ga0068628, IMG submission 77431) | Clean room microbial communities from NASA Spacecraft Assembly Facility at Jet Propulsion Laboratory, Pasadena, California, USA -... ... | reverse complement strand
ATTATGAATCACGTGCAAAAAATAAAAGGGTTAATGATTATATTCCACTGTGAGGGGAACCTCCTCTTACAATGAATTCAATACACAATATAGGTTACAGTTATTTTAAGACTAGCTCTCCTTCATGTGTGTGTATATATAATAGAGAAAGGATATAGTTAAGATGAAAGGTCGTAACCAAGAGAAAGCCTAATAATCATATATTAGATCTAGATTATTTAGCACAAAAACTTTGCAATTTTACTAGTGCAACTTTGCCTCCATCTATTAGGTCATTGGGTCATTTTTTAATGGGATTTCAACTTCATAATCAACTCAAATGATGCAATAGAATGAAATTCAAGTATGCAGTTTGTATTACTCAATACTTCACCAAATGGTACTTAAGTGTCACATAATTTCCATATAAAAACCAAAAAAAAATATTGCCCCAAAAAGCACAAGTTGTAACTTAATATAAGAGAGATATGTCCCTTATAAAATAAAAAATCATATATTCACTAAATACAAACAATGTCAACTATAATTAAAAACAAAAATAAAGATACAATAATGTCACTCTAACTTTGCTCAATAAGCTCACTCTCACTTTGCCTGCTTAGCTAGTTGTGCTCCATCAACCTCACTAGTTTCATGGTTATCTTGGCAGCTATGCTATCCATATCTCTTCTTTGTTCTAAAAGTAAGCTATCTCATATATATGCTTGTCTATAAAAACATTAGAGTGAGAAATTAAGACACGTAAATTTAGCACTTCTTTTCTTTACTTTTTGTTTTTCTAACTTAATATGTTCATCTATATTATATGGTTCACAATTTCTATGACAATAGAAATTATATTATAGAGATCAATAAAATTAATTAAGTTGAAATTTATGGATGGAATTACATAATTAAACCCAATATAAACATATTATGCACTACTTTTAATACATTAAACCTAAAAATAATGGTTTCTTTACAATTACATAAACAATATAGATTAAGAAAATACAACATTTAAAATATGAATAGGATACGTAATGATGAAAATAATGAAGTATAAATAATAAAGTTTGAAGAATAAAATTATTAAGGTAAAACAAAAAGACAAAAAAATTGTAATACGGATAAAATACAAGCCTAAAATTAAATGATATAAAAGGGATAAAGATTAACATAGGATAGTAAAAGCACTAAAGAATATAATATAAAGTAATGAAGAGTAAAAGAAAACAAAATAAATTAAAAAATAAATTTATAACGAGTTTAAGAGATAAATATGTAAAAGGAAGAATATGAAAGTTTGTTAAGACCATATAGGGGAGATCCATATTAACTCCACATCTATCAAGTGTCCAACGGGATCAAATCTCTCAATATGCAAAAGCATTTTGAGTGCAAAACGTCTCTCGAGATGCAAACCTTTTCCAGTGCAAACATTGAAGAAATGTTTGCACCTCAAGATATTTGATCCCTCTCAACTCTTGGTAGATCTACGTTTAAGATGAAGCTATGTTGGTTTTTAGCAACACACTCTAGAATGTTTTAACTAGAAGATTTTTTTTTTTCCCTTGTCTTGTATAATATATCCCTAGTTTACATTTGAAAATTTTGTAGTTGTTTGAAAAATATGGGAAAATGATAGAAATTTAAGTCATTTGGCTCCATTCCTCCATTCATGTGTTAGGGCATTTGGATTGCGAGAAAAGGGTGCAAAGATGTCACAATCAACTACTACATATTTGGGTGGATATTTTGCATATAAAATCCACTTTTGATTCATGTTTCCAAGTTTATGGGGAGTGAAACACAATAACTCTCATTGTCTAAAGAACACCTTAAGATAGATTGTGAGAAATGGATCGTAGAAGAGAATAGCGCACTGACATTTTATGACTACTATCATCCACCATTCATAGAAAGTGATCTTCTTGATTAACAAGGTGTGGGTACATAAAAAAAAAAAAAAAAAAAAAATTAAAAATGACAAAATTAAAAAAAAAAAGTATTCATAGTTTTATTTTTTTCAATTTTTTTTATAAGCTTGGTGGTACCTTTCCATTATTTTTTGTAAATAAAGCAGGTTACATACATATGTCTAAGAGTTGGGTGGCCTCAACCTGCCCTGAGGGAAACCGAATCTGTTGGCCACCTAACCGCAAAATATGGTATCTACAAACAAAAAATGATAAGTCTAACCACCTACACCATGTAAACCCTAATAGTATTTATACTTCCTACTTTCTAAATAACTATAAACATAATTTTTAATAAGCCTAAAACTTTGGGACTGAGTCATGAAAAATGAAAAACAAGGATACAGTGTCGCTACTCATCATCAGCTGAATCCATCGGAGTAGGATCCTTCACAGTGGAACCGGCCAACTCCATGTGGGATATGTAAGGGATATGCTCCTCAATTCAAATCAGCCAACCACTCCGTTGCTATAATTGAAATTGAATTTTTTGAAATTCTTTAGTGTAATCTGAATGACCCTAAGGGTCTACATGCATTTCAGGAGGAAACTTCTATAGTGCTTTCACTAGACTTCTCTTCATCATCCAGAAAAGATGGACTAACTTATTCCATTGATATGATATATCATGAATGTGGCTTGGGTCCAGAGTCACTACTTTCCATGCATCCATATCCAATTTGAAATCCTGCTTAGTCTATGAGATCTCAACCTCCCAATCTGCAATCAATTGCTTGACTGGGTTGGAGTTGCTAGCATGGTATGCTTGAGCCTCTTCCTGAATTATACGAGAGGCAGGCTTGCATCCACAACCCATCCCACCATCCCATCCAGAAAATCTAGTTGGATATTTGGTGACAAAGACGCCTTCCTCTGTTTTCATTGGCCTCGCCCACCACAACCATACTTTCTTATACCAGTTGCATGGGCCATGCTTTTCTTGCTACCTGACAAAGGCTTCTATTTTTCCAACTCTAGGTATCAACTAAAATAGGGTCACAACTTGGGTGCCTTACATTCCCAAGGGTCGTGCCCATGCTACAAACGTGTTAAATTAAATTCAAATGAAACTAGCCAGGTAAGGAATTCGCTCCAAATTTTTCTATCGACTGACTACCAACATAGGATAAGGGTGTTATTTTTTTCATTCATATTCATTTTCCCATTTCTATGGCTTAATGGAATAGCCATGCCATCTATGTTCGAGACCTTAGAATTATCCTAGCACGTCCCATATCTTATCAACTTCATGAATCGAACACTTTACAAGGAATTAAAAACAAATTTGAGCTCGCAACTACAATAAGCCCACATCCCACCAAACCCCTTATGACAAGACTCCATACAAAGACCCCAAACCAAGAAATCAAACCCTGATGCTCACAAGTCAGCTTATGGTGACAAAAATCAAGCCATAACCAGCTATGAAACCGAAATTGACCCCTAGCCAAAAAGGGATTCCCAACGTGATAGACTATGTTCCATAGGACTGGACTGACCCGGAAAAAGACCACCAAGGTTCTTCTACCTTTGCTCCTATGGAAACAAAGGACATAGCTGGAGTTTCAGATACCCACAGCTCGACTTCGAGCTTGCCCAAAGCCTACATAACTTGGAACCAAATGAAATTATTTAGAGACCCAAACCTCTTCTGGCTCTTTCTTGCTTAAACACGGGGGACCTCCACATCCAAAACCCATTACCACCCAGACCATGAAAGCACCCATGCAAGACAACTAAATTCCATACATTACAGACACTTGGACACACAAAAAGATGGACTCAACCCCAACCAAAAACCCAGCGAGGCCATGCCTCTAACAATTCCAATTCCCATCCCCCCAAAACACAAACCTAAACATCTCAACAATCAAAGGTCGAATAGACTGCTCCATACAAACAAAAGGCACTAAGTGAAGACCAAAAACATACCATTGAACACTACCAGAACCTGAAAAATATGACCACCACCTGCTGCCTAGAGTCACCCTCTTAAAACAAATCCATAGGAATATAAGTTCACAGACTAACTTGCTCAACAAGCCGGAAGGAATCCTAACTATTCCAATTGTCCTGATACCTCTGCCACATTCGAGATGAGGAATTAAACATCGCATGTGCATTGCCGCCTCTCCAAGTGTTGCATGCATGTAGAGGGTGGCTGGAACAATCTGTTGGATTCACATTTATCATTCGGCTAGGACAAGCCCAATGGAGTCGACTCACACCCTGATCGGGGATTATATTTTTTTCATGATATTAACATAAAGAATAATAATTTTAATTTAGTACCAAAAAAGCTACAATCAAAATTCCACCCATGTTTGGATTTGTGTATGCAGCATACTTTCATTGTTTATGTTCTAGGTAGCCAAGTGGTTTCTACAAACAATGTTTATGGCAATGAGGACTTTCTCTACAAAATGTACTTTTACAAGAAATATATATATAATTTAGTGATCTAGGTTTTTGAAGTGCAAACATTTGAGAAAATGTTCTATATTAAAGAATATTTTACACTTCCAAAAAATTGTTTCTTTTAATATTTCTTAAATTTAAAGCTAAAATAAACTAATAAGTATACTAGCTAAATTTAAATATTTATATATATATATATGGTAAATATTTATTAGCTTTTAGAAACAAAAGTTCCTTATAATGTCTTTATAACCTGTAACTTATAATTTAATCATTTTAAAATTTAGTGACCATCAAACAAGTAAGTGCAAATTTTGAAATTGATTCCAATAATATACAAATTGTTTCCTTGCACTTTAATTTCCATATATTCTTCTCATAAGATTATCTTCTCGTTTGATTTAGAACAAGGAAAGTTCTTGAGTAAAGATGTTGCATATGGAAATTTAGCTAAATATTTGATTTGAACAATTAACGGTTGCACCCTCTGACAAAGAATGAAAAATAACAAAATGTGGGGCAAAGATTTCTCTTCTCGATATTATGAATCAGTTAAATAAGATTACATTGGAAACATCATGAACAAATGACTAGAGTGAAACTCAACTAAATTGAACTAGGACACTTTGATGGATAGATATGACACCTAGCAGGTGGTTGGAATTAGATTCTCGAACACTCACCCTTAATTACAACCACATGCAAATTTAATTAAGATGTGTGTTGGTCTAAGTCTTAGGTAGGCTTACAATTAAAAAGAAATACAATTTCCTTTTCTTTTTCTATTCTTTGAGATCTTGTAGCCTCAAAATTGTTACAACTTGTATGTGGACTTCTTCCACATGTCATATTTTTTTGTGTTCTTTTCATCATCAATATTCTGCTACAAAATAAGTTTATAAACAAAAAATATTTCTTCACAACTCCACTTCATGAAAATATCATTAATGTTTTCATCATCTATGTTGTCATCAACATTCATTTTTGTAACTTTTATGCAGACTTTTTCAAGACATGGTGTTGCAAGCCACGCTTCAAGGAACCTTAATTCATCTTCAAATGTCTTTGCTTCTACCTGGTTGCTTCTTATATCTACACACTCAAAATCAAATTAAGATTAAAAACATTTGCAGGATCATATTCTTTCTTCTTTGCAATGAGAGTTTTCACTTTTTGGGCTTCCTTCTGTACCTGTTCCTATATATTTGTCTCTTCCACTTCTTTACGAACATGTGTTGTTGCAAACAGGTTGTGGTCCACATGGTTTCCAAACTCAAGTGGGCTTTTCTCACCGAATAACATCATGTCGATATGATATTCTTATTGCATCATCTGTAACCATTCATCTTTAGGCAACATTTATTCATAAAAGTTTACATCAACAATATTAATTGCTAGATTCACCATCACATTGGATGCTCCAATAGCACCTTCACTGTTATCAACAAGCTTTGTTGTTGGATTCACCAAACCTTCATCCACTTGCAGCTTTTCATAGTGGGATCCATGATCATCTGTGTGCTCATTTTCTTCCTCTTTTACAAATTCTTCACAACAATCATCCACTTGTGGCTAAGCACAATGGGATTCACCAAACTCTTTATCTTCAATTAAATAAATCCCGCTTACACCAAAATTCCTCTCAAGGGATTTCTTGGCCTCATTGGTTGTCTTTGCATCTTCAATGAGGGGAATAACGATATCATCAACACATTCCCTTAGGCATTTCGGTCCGGGGGCATTGTTTTTCTTTTTCACTTCCAAATCTTTTAGGAAAGCTTCATACATCTCTAGCTGATGTTTCAACTTTCTTAGCCTCTTGGCTTTTTCCATTTGTTAAGCATTGGCTAACTTTGACTCAACAACTAAATCAATCTGCAAACATAACAATTTCCTATAATAAAAAATATGTCCATGGTGGCTTCTCTATTGCTCAGCTTCAAAAACAAATTCAGTTGTGAACTCTGACTTTGGCTTTAGCTTTGGCTTAGGGTGGTGGCATGCAACAATGCTAACTAAAGAATCTCAAATGGATTCTCATAAGAATACGATGACCAATTAATATTAAATGTCTCAGTTTCATATGTCTTTGTGTTCAATCTCTCAAATTTATATTTCTTTGTTGACCAACACACTTACTTAAGTGCACTGATCAACAAAGACATACAAAACTCAGATATTTAGCAGCCCAAGACACCTTCGCTATGTCGAAGGATGCGCTAACCAGATAATGCCAACTTAAAAAAAACAAACGTATCACCCTCTTCCTTTAAGGAAAAACTTTGATAAAATGCCTTTTTGTTTCAATAACAAACTCCTCCTCTTCAATAACGACTTTATATAATAATGGCTTCCCCTTTAATAAACTACTTGATTCAACCCTGGTTTAAATAATTACATAAACCCCTTTCGAAATAAATCCTTTTGATAACCTTGTGTTTGCCTTCATCTAAGTGCGCCTCTATCCATTCTGTTCTATTTTGAAAGGCACCTGAAGTATGCGAATGTGGTGTACTTGATGGCATGCTGTTCCCTGACTGTAAGGAATCAGCTCAGTCAACATTGAAAAACCAGAATAAAAGACGATATTTAAAGCTAAACAAATTATCAGATTCACTGACTTGAGACTACATGTGTGTATAGGAGAAAAGTAAGCAGTTTACATACTAGGAAAGAACCTCATTCATCAAACGCTAGAGTTTACATTTTCCATGGTAAAAATTTGAATAATTCAGGTCATATAGATATAACGTAGACCAGGACTTACCACAATAATCTCAGCTGTAATGTCCAGTCCTTTTAGCAGCATTTTATTGTCCAGGACACGAAAGAAGGATAACGTGCAGAAGCACCAAATGTAAATCAATTTTTCTTTCGTTGCATATTTATGTTTTGGATTTTTCTTTCTTGGCATAGTATTTTCAAATTCATTGGTTTTTTTTAAATTAACTTAATTATGATAATCAAGAAATTCATCTTAAGAAAATTTGAATTCCTTGTATTCAATTTAATATGCTAATTACAAATTAGTACCTTTTGGTCAAACAGCTTGTCTTATAGAACAAAAAGCTAAAAGTGAGAATGAAGTTTCAATGTATATTGACTAACTTCTAAATAACTATTTAAAAAAAAAAATCAGCCTTCTATTAAGAATTATGTTTCACAATTAATCCACTGCAGGGTCCACAAAACATTGTCAAAACACTCTATTCTAATTTAGCTTTGAGCAAAGTATTTCTTGAATGTGGAGCTTTGGTCTCATACTAGCATTAGTTTCAAGCAAAGTAAGCTTTGGTCTCACATTATCAAAAATGAATCTCACAACAATAGTTTTTTCATTTTTTTAATAATAAAAATATAATTTTAGAAATTCAATTGACACTAATTAATGCAAATCATTTAAGATATCTCTATTTTTAACTTACAGATTTAAAGTATTCACCCAAATTATTTTTTATTCGTTGTTGTATTTTACACTCGGAGAAAAGTTGATTGACCACACATAATATTGTTTGCCCCCTCCATGACAAGTGATATACCTGTTGCCCAAGAAATTTGAATTGATTAACAAAAAGAAAATCATAATCTTAAAATATCTTGGAATCAGATAGGGGTGTTAATAGCGAATTATAGAACTAATAACCTCAATAAAAATTGCAATAATACAACAATTTATATCAGATTGAAGCGGATCTAAAACTAAAGCATCAGGGTGTAAGCCCTTTATTTCAGCTAATATATTTAGATTTAGATGTTACATCAAGTCGTAAGCCCTTTATTTCAACTAATATATTTAGTTGACAAGTAATATCAGAGGTTCAAGTAATATATTTAGTTGAACAATAACAAAATTAGTACATTTAATACTCTCAAGAAAAAAGTACAAAACAAAAATATTACTTTCAAGAATATAGGGGTGTTAATGCTAAATTAGGGAACCAATAATGTTAGTAAAAATTGCAATAATGCAAGAATTTACATCGAGTGGAAGCGGATCTAAAACTAAAGCATCAAGCCATAAGCCCTTTATTTCAACTAATGGTTAGTATATATTTTGAGGACTGTCATGATCATAGGCATAACCATTTGTGCATGCTCTCTTAAGAAAATTTGTTTGCTGCTTATCTTATCCTAATTTACCTATTTGACAATTGTGTTGGACACCTAATCCTCTAAGGGTTGGTATGGAAGCCGAATAGACTAAGTCCAAGAAACCTTGGGATGTGGAACCCAATGGTCACACGAATGTACTATAATTGTATATCATTGTCAAATAATATATGCACTCTCTTGCTTATCTTTAATATTATATTGCTGCCATGTGTGTGTTTAACATGGTATTAGAGCGGGTGATCTTTTTCCCTGCTCAAGTATGAGCCACTTGTTTGTGTGAGCTTGTTTTTCTCTGGCCTTTCTATACATGTCAGTCATGTGCCTCTATTCAAGACTATCGTCTCTCGCAAATCTCTATTGTTAAATGAGTTGGTTGAGAGTTGAATGTTATACCATACCTTGAATTCCGTCAACTGCCATAATACGCTTTGAAGACTGCTCTTGACGCTAGGGCTCGAGTGTTAGAGTGGTATTACCACCTACCACGCTGCCCATACCTCTGCTCCCACTCTCTTGTTTAACAGCTACGGTTTTAACTGCAATTTTAATATATATAACTTCCAAGCTCATACTCAGCGAAAATTTTGGGAAATCCGTCAAGAAATGAATGGTCGTGAATGTTACTTTTGGTGACTCCGTCCTCTCAACTCCCACACTTTTAGCCTGGGCACTTAGCGCTACCATCCACACCTAATTAAAGGTTGTCAAAACTGCCTCTTTACCTATCTGCTAGTGTTTTTCTGCCAATCTTCTCATATCAAATCTTTCTGCTTAGCAACAACTCGGTGTATTTATTTCCAGTGCTTCCACACAGTTTCACACCAAGGACCCTTTCCAACTTTGCAGTGATCTGTTGAAAGGCACCCCGAGCGGGATGTGGAACATCAAGATAAGTTTTAGAGTTGGCTAGAATGACGGGAATAAAATGGTATTGGACACCAGAGCAAACACAGACATCAACATTGATTTCCCATTTCAATAGCTTGCCTGCAAGATGATGATCGCACCTACAATTGAGCTCAATAAATGGTAGGTGATTGTGCATGCCAGTGACCTTCTGGTCCATATATTCTCCTATTTCATTACTCCACAGAGAAATGCTCCTTCACTCAGCCTTATTTGTGCCATTTTTGTCCTGTCATTCTGAATGTGCTTCGTCATTTCACTCAGTCTTTTCTTTGTAATAATCTTCTCAAAACTGCATAGTCAGCCTGAGATGTTCTAGTAATCATGTTCTTGATAAAATTTCAATGGACAAGGGCATCAATCACAGTGCAATAGTATTTAGTTGTCTCAAACTTCCATAGTGCAATATCAATTGTGATACTACGTTCACATTCAGCCTTGAGCTTGTCAAAAACCCAAGCATACTTGAATGACCTTTTGTTCATCTCAGCAGCTTCTTTCTCAAAGCGTTCAATCACATGATTATCAATTCCCATGATGAACTAAATTCACCTTCAAAGCTTTCAATCACGTGCGATATGGGTTTTCTCCTTTCCCATGATTAACTAAAACCTCTCACAAAAACGGCTACCTGAGTCTGGAGAGTCATAAGCACTGCAGAACAGTTTCACAGTGGCGTGGAGAGCAAAGAGACTTGTGCAAGATGAAGAGGACAAAAGATTGATATCAAAGCCATTATTGGTGGAACACCTAGCCTTGTGTGAAACTAAGTTATTGGACTGCTCAAGATCCTTTTACATCTTTATCTATTAACTAATTTGGGTATCACCTCATAATCGCTCTCAGACGTTTAAAAGAAGTGCTCATCAAGTTCCACTAAGACCTATAATCGCTCTCATCAAGTTACTTGACGAATGTCTCTGTCCAACTTTATGATTCTCTTCAATTGAGCCAGAGGAAATGGTGACACATTTGCATTTGAATTTTGATTGCCCTCCTTTGCGGCCTCTTCATCTTCTTTCTCCTTCTGGGTATCACCATTTTGTGGGGAATCTGCTCCGACTGAATGAGATTCCTTCTCTTGTTGTCGTTGTAACTACTTATCCTCTTTTGGTTGCTCCAGATGAGGATGAGGTTGATTGTATTCTGCCTTCTATGCATGATGGATTTCCATAGCTAAGAAAGAGCTTTTGTTGTGGGGATGTTAGGGTGTGATTGCTTGACCTTTTCTCTGTTGAGGTTGCAGAAATTGAAGTATGGCAATAGCTTCTTAGCCTTGTCGCCTTCACTATTTCCCTTGCGCTTCTTGGCGGATCTAACCATGGTATGTTGTTGCCTTGAT
>Ga0068628_1001156_pt1 | contig 10749 bp, 8 predicted proteins | sample InSIn2gowninarea_FD_77431 | JGI IMG/M metagenome (GOLD analysis project Ga0068628, IMG submission 77431) | Clean room microbial communities from NASA Spacecraft Assembly Facility at Jet Propulsion Laboratory, Pasadena, California, USA -... ... | reverse complement strand
TGGTCATAGGCCTTAATTTATGTTTTAAATTAGAGGCATGCACATTAATTTATGTCTAATTTAGAGGCCCATCATACAATGTGTCCTTCCTTTGCTATCATGATGTAATGGAGTGCATGAAGTCAAATCCTAAACTAATTGTAGAAAATGAAACGTTCGAAATGGAACCCTAACCTATTGCAAGAAAGAAATACAAGGAAAGAGACGGAAATTCAATGTTAAATCACACCATTTCCTAATTAACTGCCAAGAAAATATACTTGCAATAATGCTAAACTATCATGAACCAAATGATACTATCTAAGCATGGAAGTAAGAAGCATCAAACATCACTAATGTGCAAGTAAAGGGATTGAAATAAATATGTTTTTGTCTTTTTGTCTTTTCATGCAAAATCAAGTATGTAAACTAATTTCTTTTGGAGATGTGGTAAGTGAATTAAGGATGTTGGAGGTTGGATGGAAGGGTTAGGAGATTGTTGGATGGTGTGGGAGACCCTTGGTAGGTTTTTGGTGACTTCTTAGAGGTTTTCCATCAATTCGGCCTCAAAACAGGCCATTTCAGGAAAACATATAGGATGTACTAGAAACCTACAGGATGATACTATAGGAATTACAATGAACCTACAAGATACAGCCGAGAGAAAAATGTAAGGTGTTGGAGGTGATGGAAGGCTTAGGGAAGGTGGTAGATTGGTGGAACGGAATGCGAAAATGCCTATGATCACTTCGAACTCAAAACCAAAGTTGGGAGATGGATGGATTTGCTCAAAAAACTTGGAGAAGTTTCCTTGTGAAATGATGAAATTGGTGAGGGTTTAATGACCAAGAAAATAAAATCCAAATTGGATGGGAAATTTTTTATTATTAACCAGGATGTCTTAGGTTCCTATTCCAAGTGGAATCACTCAAAACGACCTTTGTTAACCCATGCAAAAAAAATAAAAAACATTACTAGTCAAAAATCTAGAAATTCGAGAACTAGTGAGCTAGTAAATCTAAAAAATGCCTAACCAAATCAAGTGAAAATGCACTGGGGTAATTTTTTTTATGAACTAGAATTTTTTTTTGATCTAATGCAAGTGGAATCAATTCGATTGAAGCTCGTTAGCATGCTCTAAAAAATAGCATAAATTTACTATTCTTTGCTAAAAAGGAGGTCCAACAATCTAGATTTGGGAATAAGAAGACTAATGCAAGCTACTCAATGATTCCTATGAACTTCCAAATATTTTCCAAGGATGAAAAAATGCTTGTGATCCTGAAAAAAACTTACATCAACCATCTAATTCAATCCTACAATAAGAAATCATTAATTCTAAATGCAGAAATAGAAAGAAATAAAAATAAGAGATGCATGTGAATAAGAAATGAAAAGAGGGAAAGAAAATGATACAAAAGGTCTCTGAGGTTCCTGGGATGGCCAAGCCCAAGGAAAATCAGAGACCTATGGAGGAGAATAAGATTTAGAATCTAAACATGACACCAATATTCATTATTTTCATTAATAGAACTACATCCCTACAAGAAAATACAATGGAGATGCAAAAATACAAGCTCTCTCCCTAGTAACACTAATGAAAATCTATCCCTAGAGATAAATTTGACTTGGTACTTATACAAAATGATTAGGAATCATTCCCCATGAATGGAGGAAGATTTCCCCGCCAAAATCCCTTGATTAGTGGATCTAGTCCCCAATACTAGGAATTTGCATTAAATGGCAGGGAACGCATTCGTAGATTTTCTCAATCATTACCTAGAGGAAATTTCAACTTGGTACTTATAAAAATGATTAAGAATAATTTCCAATGGATGGAGGAAGCTTTCCACACCGAAATCCCTTAATTAGTGCATATGCTCCCTTGATTGGTGGATCTTCTACCTTGATTAGTGGAACAAATTCATAGATTTTCTCAAGCATTGGAGTTCCACAATTTGTGCCATAATTCCATAATATCTTGTTGAATTATTATTTATTGTTGATCCTCCAGTAGTAGGGAACAAGTCCCTAAATTATTTCCTCCTCCAACTGTTCATAATCTGCCCAATATTCTCATAATATTCCAAAAAAATAATAATATTAGACACAAATATTCAATTATTCATAAACCTTCCTAATGAATACATTAAAGTTAAAAATAAATTATCTAATGCAAAAAGAGAGGTTTAATGTGCTGAAGGATGGTCATAGGCCTTAATTTATGTTTTAAATTAGAGGCATGCACATTAATTTATGTCTAATTTAGAGGCCCATCATACCCACCCACTGAAAGTGTTGCTCATCCTCTGAGCATCTTAGTGAGCTCATTGTGCCTCATCCATGGCCTTGGTGGCCTCTCTCTTGTGCATTAAGAATATTGGTTATAAGCTCTCCAAGGACAAGCCCAAAAACATATTTGTTCAAAGAAAAATAATCGTTTATTGAGACCATTAGCTTTCTTTCTTGCCCTTATTCAAGATGAGTTCTTGAATATTTTTTAGTTTGGCAAGGTCTTCCACACCCTTATCAACCTTCTGTTACCTTGTTCTGCCATTTGGACACCTCCTGTAGGATTTCTAGGTCACTCTAATTCCTATAGGATCATCCTGTAGAAAACACAGTGTCTTTGTAAACTAAAGTAAGGGAGTGGGGAGACAATGATAGAAATGGTGGAGGAATGAAAGGTATTGAGTGGTAAAATAAAAATGTGAGTGACAAGGGTCTCTTTGTGATCCTCCTTTGCTCTTTGACCGTCCTTCTTGCTGACCTGCAAATGGAAATTTCATGAAAATGGAGAGGATGCTCGCTTTGTTTTTTTTTCAAGAATGAAATGGGATGGATGAATGATGAATAAATAGTGAATATGAAGTGGATGGAGGGATTGGAGTGATGTGGTGACCTTGGCCTTTGCAAAAATTTCTTCTTTTAACTGCTGTCCTCATTCTTTGAAATCATCACCCTTCATAATTTGACTTTTCAACATTGCATGAGTGAAGGAGTGAGTTGCAATTAACTAGCTGAAGGCAGCTGAGGCTTCTAACCAATCCTTAGCTTATAAAACCTCATCTCTCATGCATTGACAACAAATTTATAACTATAATATGCTCAAGAGAAGAGGTCAAAAATATTTCATACCTTTACCTACCTGATGGTTGTTAGAGAGACATGAATGCTACTGTTGAGTTGATGTTGATGTGTAGGTGTTGGATGGTGATGCTGATGATCCTTATGCTACCGCTAAGCTATCGAGGAGCTTCTTTAACCTCTGGATCTCTTTTAAAACTGCCCACTGCCAATCTTGTAGGTGTTGTTTTGTATCTTGTAGGTTTACAAGACAACGACTTGTTTTGTCCATATCTCCCAAACGGTATACCAGATTGAGCTAAATTTTTTTGAGCATGTTGCCACCATCATTATGCACCTCCCCATAGAAACATTTTGGTCAATGGATATACGGATATTTAGAAAAACTAAAAATGGCTGACGGTGATGGAGGCTGATTTCTTAGAAACTATGCAATGGAATTTGCTGAAATTGCTTGAGCATGTTACCATCATCTGTATGCATCACCCCTTGAAACAACTTCAAAAATGGATGCATTGTTTTCAAGTTATGGAAAAAACAAATTTCTACTCTATGTATTTTTGTATCCTATAGTAAAACAAAGCATCCTATAGTTTTTTAGGACAACAAGGAAAATGAGTGGTAGAAGCTTGAGAATGATGTGTGGATGGTGAAAATAGATGAGCGTGATGGATTGGCATGGCCTTGGCCCTGTTGGAGCATTTGAGTGAAGTAGGAGAAAATCATAATTTGACTTCTTTTGACTAGGCTTAACCAATTTTCCTTTTGGTACCGACTTGTTCTTGTTTCTTGTAGATGTTGGAGAGTGCATGCATGCATGGAGCAAGGATTCTTTTATTTATTTATTCTAGGCCTACTCGTTGCCTCAATGAGGTTTTCAACTAGTAGGTCTGCTTGGGCACCTTAAAGGAGGTTTTCACCTAGGATCTTTTTTTTTTTCCCAACCCATTGACCACCTCATGGAGGTTTTCAATCAATGAGCAAATCTGAGGCATCTCCAAGGAGGTTTTCACCTTAGATTTTTATTTTTTCTCTTCTTTTTCATTTTTTTCTACCCTACCCTACTTGAAAAAAATCACTTTCAAGTATAAGAATACTTCCAATAGAGCCATGTGCACATCAAGATGACATACAAAATGATGTGGAAGCTTGAAATGTATGCTTTGACATGTACCTAGATTTCAGAGACCAAATTATTTGACTTTGAAAGGATCAAGCATGGTTGAGGAAGAGAGTGATGCTGCAACTTAGTGACTATTTGGAACCATATTTCAATATAATTATGATGTCCTTGGTCCTTTTGCTGATCTGGATAATTCTTCATGTCTTCTTCTACCATGACATTCAAATCTTCCTCTTTTTGCTGATTGTTCTCTTGAATACATGGAGGATTTGATGGTAACCATGAGGGAGTTCTCTCGATATCTGATTTTGATGTCTGCTCTTTGTCAATCGCAACCCATGGTTCTGTGGTCTTCTTATTTGAATCTTCTTCTTTTTGATGTGGTCCTTCAATAGTATGAAGATGGTCTCTTTATTGCAATACTTTTCCTGAGCTATGGTGAATACCATTGAGCTCAAGAGTATTTGTTTGGAAGTGTTGTACCTCAGCCTTGTAAGTGGGCTGAGCTACTTCAATGTGTGGGTTTGGAAATGGTGGTACAGGTAATTGAGTGGGAGTGTATATTTGAGATGGATGTGGACCAGATTGTGGTTGTAGCGGAAGTGAATGGTAAGGATAAAATGGAGTTTGGTATGGAGGATATTGAGGAAGATACTGAGGATATTATGGGTGGCTCCCATAAGGTCCTTTCCAACCTTGTTTCCAAGATTGGTTTTGGGGTCGAGATGGCCATTGTTACCAAGGAAAAGGTGTGTTCCAATTACTTTGAGGTGGATATGCATAACCTTGAAATTGCGAATTAGGATCTTGCATCATATCAGGCTAAATAGGCTGCCATGGTCCTCTTGGACCTACATAACATAACTGCATTGGAAATTGAATTGCTCCATTTTCCTCTTGGTGAACTTCCTTCACCATTGGTAATGATGGAAAATGTTTAACATCATGTAATTTTGCAACACAAATATCAACATTTTCTTTTCCTTCATCTTGCATTCTTAACATTTCTACTTTTGTTAGATTGCTAACAATTTTTATTTTTAAATCATGAAACAAATTTCCAAGTTTAGCTTGACTTACCGATCTTGATGTTGATTTACCTACTCTTGCTTTTCCTCTTGATATGTGTTTGCATGTTTCACAAATTTCCTCAAATGATAATTGATATACATCACCTCTACTCATGAGATTAAGGAGATCAATCCACTCATCCCTAATTGTTCTAAGTAATAGGGTTTTTAGTGTGTTGGATCCTAAATGATGTAGTTTTTCCCTCTTAATATTGTACATGAACCTCTCTATTAGATTCTCTAGATTCTCATCTTCTCTTTGATTCATTATAAAGATTTTTTCTTTAAGTTCATGATCTTTATATTTTTCTATAAATATCTTTTGCATATCATTCCATGATCTTATTGAATTAGTCCTTAAAATCATGAACCATTTAAGAGCTCTAACCTTCAATGTTGCCAGAAATAATCTCAGTTTTTGAGTTTTTAATAAGTAACCATAAGATCTACAAAGGATTTCAAATTGAAAGAGAATGGTTTCCGGATTCTCTGACCTTAGACCATGAAATTTTGGAAGAAAAGATGGAGGTATGTTCTTTATGTGCACACTACCACCAATATCTTGAATGGGAAATCCAATAGGATCATTCTCATTGTCATCATATCCATCCATTTCTTCTACATTCTTTGTCATTTTCTTCTTCTACCTACAAAAGTGAATGGTGATGTGGCTCTTACTGAACCACGTGATCAATTTGGGGGGTGGGTTGGTGTTGGAGATTTTTGTTGTTGTTGTTATGATTGAATGAAACACTAATGCAATGCACTTTTCTATTCTTGAAATGACATATGCCTAATGCAATTATTTTTTTGTTTTTGCAAAAATTAAAAATAAATGAATCAATTAGGGAAGAAAACAATGCATACTTTGACACCTCCTCGGCAACGGTGCTAAAAAGTGATGAGCCTCGGTATTGCAACAAGAATGTTGCAACTCCCAAGGCTATCAACTTTAATTATCAGCCTGGGGCTCGTACAAACTTAAGAGGTGTCGGCTCTATGTGTGCGGCATACAATGTGTCGTTCCTTTCTTGTCATGATGTAATGGAGTACATGTATTGAATTAAAATCCTAAACTAATTGAAGAAAATGAAATTTTCGAAATGGAACCTTAACTTACTGCAAGAAAGAAAGTACAAGGAAAGAGACGGAAATTCAATGCTAAATCACACCATTTCCTAATTAACTGCGAAGAAATTATGCTTGCAATAATGATAAATTATCATGAACAAAATGCTACTATATAAGAATGGAAGTAAGAAGCATCAAACATCACTAATGTGCAAGTAAAGGGACTGAAATAAATATGTTTTTGTCTTTTCATCTTTTCATGCAAAATCAGGTATGCAAAATAATTTGTTGTGGTGATGTGGCAGGTGAATTAAGGATGTTGGAGGTTGGATGGAAGGGTTAGGAGATGGTTGGATGGTGTGGAAGACCCTTGGGAGGCTTTTGGTGACTTCCTAGAGGTTTTCCATCAATTCGGCCTCAAAACATGCCATTTCAGGAAAACCTACAGGATCTACTAGAAACCTACAGGATGATCTTGTAGGAATTGCAATGAACCTACAAGATACAACCGAGAGAAAAATGTGAGGTGTTGTAGGTGATGGAAGGCCTAGGGAAGGTGATATATGGGTGTAATGGAATGTGAAAATGCCTAGGATCACTCAGAACTCAAAACCAAAGTTGGGATATGGATGGATTTGTTCAAAACACTTGGAGAAGTTTCCTTGTGAAATGATGAAATTAGTGAGGGTTTAATGACCAAGAAAATCCAATACAAATTGGATGGAAACAATTTTGTTATTAAATAGGATGTCTTAGGTCCCTATTCCAAGTGGAATCACTCAAAAAGACCTCTATTAACCCATGCAAAAAAAATAAAAAAACATTACTAGTAAAAAATCTAGAAATTCGAGAAATAGTGAGCTAGTAAATATAAAAAATGCCTAACCAAATCAAGTGAAAATTAAATGGGGTAATTTTTTTTATGAACTAGAATGTTTTTGTGATATAATTCAAGTGGAATCAATTCGATAGAAGCTCGTTAGCATGCTCTAAAAATAGTATAAATTTACTATTCTTTGCTAAAAGGGAGGTCCAGCAATCTAGATTTGGGAATAAGAAGACTAATCCAAGAAACTCAATGATTCCTATGAACTTACAAAGATTTTAAAAGTATGGAATAATGCTTGTGATCCTGCAAAAAAACTTACATCAACCATTTAACTCAATCCTACAACAAGAAATCATTAATTCTAAATGCAGAAATAGAAAGAAATAAAAACAAGAGATGCATGTGAATAAGCAATGAAAAGAGGGAAAGACAACGATACAAAAGGGCTTTGAGGTTCATGGGATGGCCAAACGCAAGTAAAATTAGAGACCTATGGAGGGGAACATGATTTAGAAGTTGAACATGACACCAATATTCAATATTTTCATCAATAGAATTACATCTCTGCAAGAAAATACAATGGAGCTGCAAAAATACAAGCTCTCTCCCCAATAACACTAATGAAAATATATCCCTAGAGGTAAATTCCACTTTTTACTTATACAAGATGATTAGGAATCATTCCCCATGAATGGAGGGAGCTTTCCCCACCAAAATTCCTTGATTAGTGGATCTAGTCCCCATACTAGGAATTTGCATTAAATGGCAAGGAACACATTCCTAGATTTTCTCAATCATTCCCTAGAGGAAAATTAAACTTGGGACTTATACAAAATGATTAATAATCATTCCCCATGGATGGAGAAAGCTTTCCCCACCAAAATCCCTTGATTAGTGGATCTTATCCCTTGATTGGTAGATCTGCTCCCTTGATTAGTGGAACACATTCCTAGATTTTCTCAATCATTGGAGTTCCACAATTTATGCCATAATTCCATAATATATTATTGACTTATTATTTATTATTGATCCTCCAGTAGTAGGGAATAAGTCCCTAAATTATGTCCTCCTCCAACTGTTCATAATCTGCCCAATATTCTCATAATATTCCACAAAAAATAAATAATATTAGGCACAAATATTCAATTATTCATAAACCTTCCTACTGAGTATATTAAAGTTAAAAATAAATTGTCTAATGAAAAAAGAGAGGTTTAATGTGCTGAAGGATGGTCATATGCCTTAATTTATGTTTTAAATTAGAGGCAGAGCTTTAATTTATGTCTAATTTAGAGGCCCGTCAAGCATATAAACAAATATTTAAAATTTTTAAAGAACCAGTATAGAACTCAATAATACATCATAGGTGAAAACTCTCTTTCATTATGCTTCATAGAAAGAAATACATAAATAAGTACAAAAGGCTCAAATCTTGATCATCAATAATAAGAATGACCGAACCCAAAGATCAGAGACAAACAGAGAAAGGGTGTACCCACCTTCCACAACTTAGGAAGGCTGCATTGATTCCTAGCTTGCTTGTTTCATCAACAATTGGTAATCACCAACCTTTCCCATCCTTTCTTCTACCTTTTATCCTCTACTCAACACCTAGACTGCTAGTTACACTTATTTCCTACTCAGCTGGCTCTAACTTTGGCTGCCTTTGCTCTCTACTTGCTCAGTTTCTCTTGTTCTCCCCCCACCTTTCTGTAACTACTGAAACGCTCCTATTTCCTATTCCCCCCCTCAGTTGTCAGGTTCCAACTCAACTGGTAGTCCCTGCCACCTATTCTTGTCTTGTCTTGCCGCAAAAACACAAAACGAAGGTCCCAACAACATGCCTAACATCCCTTGGAACTGTCTAGCATGTGTTAGCACTTCTTGGTATTTCCTGGCACATGTTGGCACTCCCTAGTTGTCATGCACTTATAGATAGCCTTACCTTTTTTGTGATTTGGGAAACCAACCAAGTCATTGAAAAAACAATGTTGTGCCTAGCCTTGACACTCCCCAACACTCCTTGGCATGCATTCACACCATATAGCATGTGTTAGCACAACTTTTCATTCCTTTGTACATGCTGGCACTTCTCAGTTATCATGCCCTCACAACTACCCTTAGATTTTTTGCAACATGGGAGCCCAACCAAATCCTGCCTCAATTATAACAACAACTTAACTATAAAAAAAATTGACCTAGTTACAATTACTACAGCTAGACTATGCCTTGTTCACCTAAGAACTTCCTATAAATCATCTTAGGCTACTCATGCATAATTTCAATTTATCCAACTTAACAAGTTACAAAGAAAAGGATCACATCCAACTATGGTTGTAAAATTAAACAACTAAGCAACAAAGTTTACATCTTGACATGCCATAACACCTGGCATGCCTAATAATCCCTTGGCACTATGTAGCATGTGTTAGCATCCCCTGCATTTCTTTGCATGCTTTGGCACTCCCTAGCACATCTTGGCACTCCCTTACACTTAATACACATCGTACTCACCAACACTAGATTTCACACTCTTATTCATTCATTTCATGCATTTGAAACTACCACTCCCTTGTGTTTCCTTGGAACTTGGCCCTAACATTCCCTAGCATGTATTGGTGCCACACCCTGGTGCCTGGAACTTCTTGGCATTCCTTAGCACTTGGCATGCATAAGGAACAACTTGGCACTCCCTAGTTGTTATGCCCTCATAGATAGGCTTACTTTTTTTGCGACCTGGGAACCCAACCAAGTCATTGACAAAACAATGTTGTGCCCAACCCAAATTATCTCTTTGTCTGAAACTACTTTGTACACGCATTATCATGAACATATGATTTCCTCCTACAAGTTCTATTCTAAACTTCTCCTAACACACTTCGTCCTTGGGACACCTAGAATTCACTGAAACTCCTTGACACACACTCTTATTCATTCATTTCCAAACATTTTGCCCTAGTTCTCCCTTGTGATGCCTTCACACTGGCTAGCATACCTTTTCACTCCCTCCTTACCACACCTGGAACTCGATGACAATTCATTTCCATGCATTTGAAATGAGTGTTCCCTTGTGTTCCCCTATAACTTGGCCCTCACGCTCCCTAGCATGCATTCATGCCACACCTTGGCACTTAACACATCTTGGCATCCCTATCATGCCTTGGAACTGTTTAGCAGGTGTTAGTACTTCACTTGTAAATAAAGAAAAACATCATTTCATTAAGAGAGACAACTGATTATTTGATCCGGATTTAACTAGGAATGCAACAAATTAAAGAGATAACCATAAATACAGAGATGAGATAACCATAAATACTGAGATGCAGTGGAAATAACACTTCATTTCATTAATGGAAAATACTGAAATATGCTTACAACCAGAAATGGAAATAAACCAGCGAGGGCGATGGTAGGTTATCTTTGAGAAGAGTTGTGGCATCTACATGCCTCTGAACTATTCTGCACTATGTTACAATGAGGCTCGAAGGCCTATTTATTATTGAGAAACAATGGAAAACCCTTCACATTCCAAAACCTAACCCTAGAAGATGAAACGCCAAATTGTGGGCCCCCTTTTGGGGTGAGTTGGA
>Ga0068628_1001155_pt1 | contig 10749 bp, 10 predicted proteins | sample InSIn2gowninarea_FD_77431 | JGI IMG/M metagenome (GOLD analysis project Ga0068628, IMG submission 77431) | Clean room microbial communities from NASA Spacecraft Assembly Facility at Jet Propulsion Laboratory, Pasadena, California, USA -... ... | reverse complement strand
ATCCATTGGGCAATATGGTCAATTTACTTCAAAGATTGAAATTGACACTATGAAAATGGACTCAAGACTCAAACTAACTCAAGACTCAAAGACTAATACAAATCACTCAACTTTATAGCCTTCGAAACACCTTTGCTATGTAATTGCAAAGTAGGTAAACTTTGCTTCAGTCAATCTCTGAGTTGTTTTATGAACTGAACATCTTACTTACAAAGCATTCTAACTTCCCTTGTGGTAGCTCAGAACCTCATCAGATCCTACCAATATGCTTTGTGTTTACTGTCCATCATTACTCAGCCTAAATCACTGAACTTAGTTGCAAGTTTTGAGCAAAAGCCAAGCTCGGTTTTGCTCCCTTGCCCATCGCATTGTCTGTAACTGTGCAACCTAGATTCATCGTGCCTCTCGTGTGTTGCAGGTGAGATGCATCCCTATTTCCCTGTGTTGCAGGTGTCATGATTGAGTGAACTATTTTTCTGCTCTGAAATTTGGTTTTTTTCTCTTTGTTTTTAGCTTTACTCAGTAGTTTTTTTGTTCATGATCAGTACCTTCTTGCTGTAACGATCATCCTTCACATTATTTCAGACTCCATTAGTTAGGAATTGTAAATGTTTTTGTGTATTTTTCAATCATTTAAAATCTTCCTTTGTCGAGGTAGCCTAATCCAACTGTCATTTCTGATGAAAGTGTCATAATTGTCATTCTGAATCAAAAGAATAGTGTTGTAAAGTCTTCCTCTTCTAAATAGTTGATTGTACTTTTGTCATTGTACTTGATTTTGGAATTATTAATATTTCAAGTGTCAAAAAAAGTTTTCAATTCGAAATCGAAAAGTGCCGTCTTAGTCTTCCTTTTGTTTTGAAAATAAAGTTTGTTAGTACTATCGCTTTGAAAGAAAATAGTTTAGATTTGTACTTAGCTTTCTTTCTGTCATTCACACATTAAGAAAGCGGAAAACAAATACATGCATGTGCATCTGCATTTTGACTGCTTGAAAATTTTGATTTAGGAAAGTGCATTTAGTGTGTGTTCTATACTCTCTGCTGAAAGAAAATCATTATCTTCTTTCCTTTGTAGCTAGGATTTTCATTGCTAAAAGAACATAAATGATTGTTTATCATTTTAGATTGCATATTTAGGAATTTCACATCTACATCACATAGTGAACCTTGAAAGAGAAACTTCTAAGCAAGATCAACTCTGAAATATACCTCAATGAACATAAAAATGATTTGGAATCTAACACAACACATCTAGAAGTCTAGGCTAGATACGTGTTCTGGCGTCGTAAAACATGGTAACTATTGTTTTCATCGAAGGTTGGGTGATTCCTACTCCTTGATATGACAAGTGCCAGTATGGACTTGTGCTCCTCGTACCATCCAGTATATGTTGGGAGACCATAATAAGCTGATACCTTTATCCTTAGGAAGCCGTGTCTGCCACCCTATCGATTGTAATGCACAGAACAAAGAATTTGGGAAGATTGACTGTCGTACATAAGTCCTTAGTAATTTCTCTATCATTTATCACCAAGGTGTATTTTGCAGTTTTATGATTGATTTGGTAAACCCTCTATCTAGACTTCCAAAGCAATCACTTTCGTTCCTTTTCAACTCATTAAAATAAAAGGTCCATCTAAGCACTTGTCACTTAAGGCTCATTAAAATTGAAGGTGACTAGAGTCACCTTTAGCTTTTTCTCGAATCTTAAAAATTGAAAAAGCAAGTTGCATCAAAGCGTCTTAAAATTTATTTTAAACAGAATAACATCATTGTTACTACATTGATCTGAGGTTGAGATAATGGAGTCTACCAATCAAGGAATCCCCCTTTGAGGGAATCCTAGTTCTTTCTCCTCTTGGGGAGATATTGGTTCTCCATATATGGCTACATTTCCCTTCTAGGAATCACAATCGGTCTGCCGGTATGGCTTTTCTCGACCCCTGTCATTCAAAACACCGAAATTCCTCAACAATCTAATCAACAACCCGATGATACTGAGGTTACCCCTTCACCTTCTACTTCGTCTCTTTCTCCTTCCCCTTCTTTCTCTTCTCTTGGTGAAACTAGTGACACTAAAAACCAAGTAGCTGAGAAGAAAAAGAAAGGGAAGGAGAAGAATAAGAAGCCAACTAAACAAGGGAACACCAATGCATTGTCTAGTGAAAATCCACACACTAAAGTTTCCAAACCAAAAACTCCATGCGTAATCTGCAAGGAGAGACATTACCATTGAGATTGCCCTTGCATCCCACAAATCTTGAGGGAATGGTCTCCCTGGTTGCACCATTCGGTGTCATCAAACCCTAACAGTTAGGCTGACAGCACTCCATCAACTAGTAAGAATGAAGTCAACAGAAAAAAAGGAAAGGTTAGAGTCCCATGTAGGTTATGTGGAGGTGATCATTCTCTTCACTGTTGTCCTTTTCTGGATGAAGCCAAAATCATTTTGGATAATCGTCCTGCTTCATCGTAGCAACTTCCACCTAGATACAAGAAACACTTACCAAATCCTTCACTAGTTGAAAACTTGATTGACATAACTCAATTGTTGATCGAACCACCTATCATTGAAAGTGAACCTTCTGAGTCCATTTTGGATCAAATTCAACTGGTGAAGATGGAAATCAACCCAGTCTTGCCTTCAAAAAATCCACCTTTAGATGATATAGTTTCCAAAGAGGATGAGAACGAAACCGTTCAAATTCTTTTTGTTAATATAGAGTCTAATGAACTTGGGGGCAATCTACCCATTCCTTCACATTAGGAAGAGACCCCCCCAATTCATGAAACTTATTCGGACATTTATTTCGTACCTCTCCTGAGTAGTCTAGTCATTTTCTTCGATTGGAATCAACTAGTGAAACCTTGCCTTTCATCTAATGTACCATTCTAAATCATAGTACAAGTTTAAAAAATGATCATGTTTGGCACAATCATAGATGAAGCGGCTTCGGTGAGTATCCTTTGCTTAACTACTAGGAAAGTGCTTGGTTCACCATCACTTTTCCCTGAAAAACAAAATTTGTCAGGCTTCAACAAAGGAACCAGTCGACCATTAGGGATCCTTCCAAAGTTACCAATAAATTTGAGAAAGAAAGTTGTTTATTTGAACGTGATGGTAGTCCAAGGTCCACTAGATTGCAATCTACTCCTTGGACGTGATTATATATATAGCATGGAAGCCATTGTTTCCACATTCTTTTGAGTGATGTGTTTTCCACATGAAGGCAGATTGGTGCAACTTGTCGACCAGCTTTCATTTCCTAGTTCAGACACAGCTATAAATCAACCATCATCCCTAAATGGTCTCTTCACATCAACAATGTCTCTTCCATCTTCGTCCCATCCACCTAATTACCGTGAGTAGTTTAGTGAGTGTGATGAAGATTAGGGGGCATGCACCCTAGTCTGCTTCAGTAGGTGAACCTAGAGGAAAAGAGAGATTTTTTTGAATGGTCATAATACTTAGACTAAATAACATTCCCATATAGGTTATGTGATTAGTCTGACACGATTATTTCCTTTGCACGATTGTGAAGCTTATAGCATTCACCTTCATACATTATGTGATTGGAAACTCATAGTAATCACCTTTGTCTATTTCGATGGAAATCGCAAAGGAAGAGTTTTTGTCTTTGAACAGAAATGATCCTACTTAACCGCAAGGACTTTTATTTGATAACCTAGAAACTCTCCTTTTACTGAAAGGCCTGGGGGCATGCAAACATTTTCATGCGAGTGAAAAGCGACCATTGATTTTCTTAGTTTGTAGGTTCTTAACCCTTTAACCTCGTAGCTCAGTCGTTTCTAACTTACATAAAAAGGTCATGAGCACATGTTATAGTAGTGATCAAGCTCATTAAAAAATAAATCTACCAAGAGACATTATCAAAAGACTAGTAAGATCAATGTTCCCACAAGGTTCAATCTCATTAAAAAATCAACCTGCACTGAGCACATGTTGGCACAAGGTTCAAGCTCATTAAAAAATAAACCACCCTTTGGTAAATAACCTTTATGATTGCTTTGCTATCTGCCCTTTGTGAACTTTGGGTGTGTTCCTTTCGTCACCTGCATTTCATTCAACCGACCATATGCTTCCACTTGATTATTTACCCTTTTGAGGAACATCTGTGATGAGTGATTCTTATTGCCACCCTCTTCACACTACCATGTTTTGAGAAGTTCCAAACTTACCTAGAACCAACTGCTACCTAGAAACATCACTCATTCCTTAAAAATGAGCCTCTTTTAAAGTTTTTTTAGACCCATTAAATATAAAAATGTTGTCGAGCTATCAGCCTTCCTAGCTCGTTAAAGTAAAGGGAATGCCATCCCTCTCATATATTTTAATATTTTTTACTTGAGGGATTATTAAACAAAAAGATTGAGCGCTTGTCTTTGTTGGCTCATTAAAACTATCGAAAAGTCATCCCTTTCGTATAATTTTACATTATTTCGGACTTACGGGATTATGCCATGAAAAAGGACTATTGGAGTCTCCTTTTCGTCCATTTTCAAAATCTCTAAACATGAAAAGGACCAATTAAAAAAATAGTGACAAACTTGTCCACCTAAACAAGAACGTGTCTCACTGATGCTAGGCTCACTAAACATAAAGCGACAGGTTTGCCCAAAGGGAAAATTATAGACCAAGCATATGCTATCCTCCTCAAGCTTGTCAAAAATAAAGAGGTGTTGGTCAACAATGACTGGGGAAAGATGGGAAGAAAACTTGAAGAACTCTATTGGTAGCAAGTCGCTCTTGAACATGACACTTTCACTCCATCACCATGATTAAGTTGGGTTGGGTTTTTTCGTTCACCGTCACGATTGGTCCACCGTGCCATCGATGGGGTTAATGATACCAGTCCATATTAGTGTCGCCAATATGTTCAAGAGAAGTCATTCAGAGAATTCACCATCTAGCAAATGCCTCATCCACTACATTACATCCACGCTTCATTTTTCATGACCACCCTTCCTGAACCTCATATCATCAGATCGTTTTCACCTCCACAAAAATCATTTGCTCTGTTTCGCTTCGTAGATGTGGGATACATCAAGGCCCTCCTATGATAGGTCACTTCTTATCAACATCAACTCATTATCCAAGAAGTTGACTTAGAAACAACCCTTTCAGTACTTTGAAGCTTGCATGCCTTAATGGCAAGTTTCTCACTTCTAGTGACAAGTTTACATCAATGACCTTCGACCGAAAGTCTTTGCATGGTTTTCGACATCAGCTCATATATTCAAACCACGTGAATTTTACTGTAGTACCTTGAGGGTCATCATCATTATCGGTGATTCCTCTCCCATTTGTTAATAGCTTACATCATTAGGTGGTAATTAGGCGATGTCTTTCCATGTTTGAATTTAGAACATCTTTTCACATGGATCGACTTGTACATCGGCCAAACATTGGACAAGTTTTGAAGACCCTAAATCTAGTTTCAACCATCGGGGCTACAATATATTCAGGAAAATAAAGACATCAATTATACACAAGAGCTGTACAGATAGTCATCTAGGCCAGGCAAGATGACTCTTCATGTGAAGAATCACCAGTCTGCAACAGCAGATGATTGTCTATCCTATGTACATGAAAATAAATTTATAACGCTGAGCATGGGAATGCTCGCCTCAACTAGATCATGAAAATAATATGATGATGATTTATTTTATTGTATCTTATACAAGTTACCTTCTAGTTCGAATACCTCAGATCCTCATGAATAAAGCATGTCACCCAACATCAGAAGATTTACGACCTCATGCTTTAGAGGGCAACTGTTATAGACATATTTGGGCACTACAACCCCAAAATCATATGTCCATAAACTAAGGGCTCCTTAAGTCCCTAAAAGTGTTGTTTCACACCCTAAAGGATCATGGTCAACTGATTACATCATTTCCAAGAAGTCCCACCTGAAAAACTACTCAGAATTGGCCAAAACTGGACCATACAGACTGCTCCATGGGCAAGGTGCGATGCATACTGACTGCCTAACTGGCCAGATGTGATGCATACTCAAATGGCCTTCTATGGGGTGTGATGAGAGAGAATAGAAAAATGGCAGAGAGAGTTTGCAAGGTGCCTGGATGATCATGGAATCTTCTAGAAACTTCTCCTATGACACTTGCCTCTCTGAATTCGCCTAGGGATGAGTAAGAGATCATGAAATCTCCAAGTGGAACCAAGAACTATCAGTGGAATGACACTAATAAAAAACCTAGAGCTGACTCACATCCTTGCAAGACATCTATAAATGGATCCCTCATCTGAGAGATCTAGAGGCTAGAATTCTGTATTTTGTAAGGAAGTGTTGTTGGTTTGTTGGTGAGAAGAGACATTGCATTGTTAGGTGATTTTCTTGTTCATGAGGTGAAGAGAGCTTCTACAACTGGGAGGATGATGTTGGATTAGATAGTTGGGTTGTAATCATCTCTTACATTATTATTAATAAAGTTCTTTAAGTTTTCCTCCATATGATCTTGTATTTGTGAATCTTATTGTTTATAAATGCAATTGTATGGTCAATGTGTTTCTGATTCTGCATTGTTTATGATGTTTTAGATAGAGATACTTTGATGGTTTGTTGTTACTTTGACTCTACAAGTACTCTTTGAAGTGGGACAAGTAGGAGAGGAGTGGCAAATTCTATCAAGGAAAGGAGAAATCAACCTAGAGTCAAAGCAAAAGATCCAAGCTGGTCTTCTTTTCTTCTCTTCCATCTATCATATTTAAAGGAACTCTTGAAAAGCTTTCATTGTTTGTTTCTAAGGTAGCTACCCATCTGAGTGGGACTAGCAGTTCGAATCGAAACTAGTTTTCCCCGAAACAGTCCTTGATCAAGAAAGACAAAAACTTGGAAGTACCTCTGAGCAGTCCACATTCTGGCAACAACAGAAAGGTAATGAACAACAACAAATTGAAGAGACTAGTCAAGGTAAGAAAGAGGATGAAACAGAATTTCAACACTTAGAGGAAGAAGCAAGCCTATGGAGCATGTATTTTGATAGAGCCATGGGTAAGGATGGTACCTACATAAGGATTTGGATTTGTAGCCCTATTTTCCAGCCAAATAAAATCCCTAGTAGTGTTAAAATTTGTTCATATAAATTGGCTTTTGACTGTTCTAATAATGAAGCTGAATATGAAGCGCTGATTGCAGGTTTGAAAATTCTCAAGAAGCTAAATGCAAAAAGGATATCATTCTATGGATATTCAAGGCTAATAATCAAGCAAGTTAAGGGTGAATATGAAGGCAAACATCCACAGATGACGGAATACCGAAATGCAGTTTTAGATATCTTAAGGATGTTTCCATATTATACCTTGATATGTGTACCTTGCACACAAAATATAATTGCAGATTCACTTGCTACTATCACAAGTAATTTGAAGATCCCAACGAATTGCAAAAACAAATATGAGATCCATGTCAAGCACCACCCAGCTGTTCGCGACAATCTAAGGTATTAGCAGGTGTTCTGGGATGATAAGGAGATCAATAATTTCTCGTAGAAAGAAGAAAACTACAAGGACGCTTCCATAGATTGTGATCATGATGACGATGAACTAGAAATTGAAGTGAATCAAATGGAAATATTGCAGCTGAAGGACAATATCATTCCTAAAGGTCTCATACCTTTAGAAGAACTTTTTGATCAAGATGATGCGGCTAGGAAGCCGAGCTTGGTGCCTACGGACAAAGGTGTTGAGGATGTGAATCTTGGAACAACGAAGAAGCCAAAGTTTGTGAAATTGTCAAAGACATTATCTCCCAAGGTAAAGTTTAAATATGTTGGATTGTTATTTGATTTGCTAATGTGTTTGCTTGGGATTATTCAGATCTAAAGGTGTATAACAAAGATATAATTTAACACACTATTCCCATCAAGCAAAATCCGAAGCCGTTCCGACAAAAGCTGAGAAGAATCAATCCCAAGTTGTTGTCGTCCATTGAAAAAGAGGTAAACAGATTATACAAGGCTAGTATAATTGTCCCAATCAAATTTTCTGATTGGATTTCTAATCTTGTTCCTACGAGAAAGAATACTAGAGAGATCAAATTGTGTATCAATTTTTTGGAATCTGAATAAAGTATCATTGAAGGACAATTACCCGCTGTCGAAGATGGATCATATCCTCCAGAGAGTGGTTGGAGCATCACACATGTTACTGCTCAATGGATATTCTAGGTATAATCAAATTTTAGCGCATGAAGATGATAGAGATAAGACTGCATTCACCATCCCTTGGGGAACATTTCATTATGCTAAAATGCCATTTGGTTTGAAAAATGTTGGAGCCACATTTCAACATGCAATGGACATCGCTTTTGTCAATGAAATGTGTTTTTGGTTGTATATTTAGCAATTTGACAATGTTTTCAAATTCAGATGATGAGCATCTTGACCATTTGAAGATTGTGTTTCAATGATGCAGGAAATTTTGGATATCATTCAATCCAAAGAAAAGTCTCTTTTCAATGGATGAGGGGAAGTTGCTTGGCCATATTATCTCAAAGGAAGGAATACGCATTGATCCTTCAAGAGTAGAAGCAATTCAATAGATAGATTTTCCCTGGAACAAGAAAGAGATCCAAGATTTTAATGGTTAGATGAATTTCCTACAAAGATTTGTACCCAATCTAGCTGAGCATTTGAGAGAGATTAATAATATGTTAAAGAAGGATAGCATGGTGAAATGGACGAAGGATGCTATGAAATCATTTAATTTGGTAAAGTATGCTTTATCTACAGCCTCAGTTTTGATTAGTCCCAATCATACACAAGATTTCATTTTATTCTCCTTTGCATCTGAGCATACCATGGCAACAGTTTTAATGCAAAAGAGAGATCAGCTAGAAAAGCCCATTGCCTTCCTCAGCAGAAAAATTAGAGATGTAGCTTTGAGGTACAACATAATTGAGAAATAGGCTATTGCTCTTGTCAAAGCTTTGAAGGATTTCCAAGTGTATATTCTACATTCCCACATCATAGCATATGTTCCTAACGTAGTAGTTAAGGATGTGTTGGTACAAACCAATTCGGAAGGAAGGCGAGGAAAATGGATTGCAACAATGTTAGAATATGATATGGAGATCAAGCCTATAAAGTTGATCAAAGGAGAAGGCTTGGCACGGTTGATGGCACAATCAAATTTGCATGCATTAGATATAGATCTTATTGCAGCCATGTCCGAAGATGAAGAAGAAAGCTCCCTAATTCAAGTGTCTAAAATGTTCCTTTGGTCACCGTTGTATTCAGATATTTTGTATGTACTTTAACAACTCTCACCACCTCCAGAAATGTCAAACAATAAAGGTAGAACTCTCAAACTTAAAGCTGCTAAATTCTACATTTTGAATAATGCTCCTTATTGGAGGGATCCAGGAGGTGTTTTGTTGAACTATTTAATTGAAGATGATGCCTAGCAGGTGATGAGTGACTTTCATAAGGGTGATTGTGGTGGTCACTTGTTTTGGAAGACAACAAAAAACAAAATCTTGAGAGCAGGTTATTACTGGCCAACCTTATTTTCAGATGTCTATAAAACACTCTTGAGCTATCATGAATGTCAGGTCTTTCAGGGGAAAAGAAAGTTTCTGTCTCTTCCTCTAAGGTCGGTTGAAGTCAGTGCACCATTTCAGTAGTGGGGACTTGATTTTGTCGAGGAGATCCATCCAACATCATCAGCTTAGCACAAGTGGATGCTAATAGCAACCAACTATTTTAGCAAGTGGATTGAAGCAATCCTAACCAGACAACCAACAGACATAGTAATCATTCAATTTTTGGAATCAAACATTTTATCTCGTTTTGGTTATCCTAGTAAAATCATCACAGATAACGCAACTACATTCAAATCCAAGAAGATGATCGACTTTTGAAGCAAGTATAAGATTACCTTGGGTCACTCCATAGCATATTATCTGCAAGGTAATGGTTTGACTGAATCCTCCAATAAGTCATTGGTGAACATCATCAAGAAGCTACTAGAAACAAATAAGAAAGGATGGCATAAGAAGTTAGTTAATGCTTTGTGGGCAGACAGGGTGAGCCAAAAGAAGTCTATAGGTATGTCTATATTTGAAATAGTATATGGCATTGACATAGTCTTTTTGAGTTCCCTTACAGTTCGGGTTGTGAAACTTTTACAAGAGGCTGGCAGTGAGGAAGATGATTTTCAGCAGAGAATCAATTAGATGATCCATTTACAGCAGAAAAGGGAGGAAGTCTTCCAAAATACTTTCAGATTGCAGCAGAAGATCAAAAAGATCTATGATCGGAAAACTAAAGCAAATAAATTTCAGCTTGAAGATGTGGTGTTATAGTGGGATGCTAGGAATGAAGATAAAGGCAAGCATGGAAAGTTTGAAAAATTATGGAAGGGACCTTATAATATTGCTGCATACAAAGGACAAAATGCATTCCTGCTCAAAGAGATGGATGGAGAAGATTGTTTAGGAGGACTAGTCAATGGTAGGCGCTTGAACTGCTATTCTTCTAAGGTGATTTCTAAAATAATGAAGTGATCATTGTATATACCATTTTCCTTTCATTGCAAGTGTTCAAAAGTTACAATTCATTTTAGCTTGGGGCGCAAGGTGAAGGCTATAAAGTTGAGTGATTTGTATTAGTCTTTGAGTCTTGAGTTAGTTTGAGTCTTGAGTCCATTTTCATAGTGTCAATTTCAATCTTTGAAGTAAATTGACCATATTGCCCAATGGAT
>Ga0068628_1001154_pt1 | contig 10753 bp, 10 predicted proteins | sample InSIn2gowninarea_FD_77431 | JGI IMG/M metagenome (GOLD analysis project Ga0068628, IMG submission 77431) | Clean room microbial communities from NASA Spacecraft Assembly Facility at Jet Propulsion Laboratory, Pasadena, California, USA -... ... | reverse complement strand
AAGTGTTCTTGATCTGTGTGTCCATGATCCGATCAGTTGCAGCCTGTTCCATGCAATCTGGATTTAATTCTATGGGTGTGAGATATTTTGTAATGGTGGAAAGTATGGCCGAAGGCGATCCACATTGAACACTGGGTGCAGGCCAAGGAATGGGGGAATGTTGAGCTCAAATTCATTGTCTCCTACTACCTTAGTAATGGCATAGGGACCATATCGGAGTGGTCTCAGTTTCTGATAGGCTCCAATAAGGCATTCCTTTTGCAAATGCAACTAGACTTTGTCGCCCACCTGAAACTTGTGTGGCACCCGATGTTGATCATGTCGCTGCTTGTACTTGGAATTTGATTTCTCCATAATGTCATGGACCTACAGGTGAATATGTTGGATGTTCTCAATGAAGCTGGTTGCCTTGTCTATCTCGGACTAGACATGAGCTGAATCTATGTGAGTAGCTGCAAGTGGCATGGCCACATCAATGGGGCATAGTGGCTTGAATCCCAAGCCCACCTGAAAAGGGCTATGGCCGGTTGAGCTGTGAAGAGCTTGGTTGTAGCTGTGTTAAACACAGGGGAGGCTCTCATACCATGTGCGTGGATGCTTAAGTCTGGATCAGTGGTATCAGAGCAGTCTTCTTTTCCTCTTTTTTTCTTTACATGTCCCCAATGAGGTCGGGATATAAGGAGTTAGGGCTTGAACTGGTCAAACCTTTGCAAGACCAGCCTCACAAATCCTGACGGCCTCCCATGGTGGATGAGAAGATAGGGAGGCATGAGAAGATATGGGGACAACACACATATCCGCCTCATACTATTTTGGCTCATCAGATGGAGGCAGTCTTCCGAAAGGGAGACATTGAGTGGGCAATAGAGCTACGTGCATCATAGGCAGGGACTATAGGGCGGACGGTACATCCGAAGATACAGTCCATCCTTGATTGGTATGCCATAGTGTTTGGGGAGAATCCACTAGGAGAGCCACTAGACCGGGGGTTTGAGCACATTATCGAGCTTGAGTAGGTCATCCGGGTAGTGATCACCACCCCCTATAGGCACCCCAAGGCCTATCGGGACGAGATCGAGCAGGCTATCCAGGAGTTGCTAGCTCTTGGGCACATTTGACTGAGCACGAGTCCTTTTGCTTCTTCTATGGTGTTGGTAAAGAAGAAGGACAATACATTGAGGATGTGCATTGACTACAGGGCCCTGAACAAGAAGACCTTAAAGAACAGGTACCCTATACCCAAGATCGATGATTTGATGGACGAGTTGAGGGGAGCACGATTCTTCTCTAAGATTGACTTGAGATCTGGGTACCATCAGATTCATGTGAGGGAGCAGGATATTCTCAAGACCTCCTTTAGGTTTCACTATGGGCACTTTGAGTTCTTGGTGATGCTTTTTGGGCTAACCAATGCACTAGCTACATTTCAGTCCGGCATGAATCACATCTTCCATAGTCATTTGAGGAAGTTTATGTTGGTATTCTTCGCTGATATTCTCATTTATAGTAGGACTTGGGAGGAGCATCTCTAGCACATTGAGACAGTACTACATATCTTACAGGAGTAGTAGTTCTATGCCAAACTCTCCAAGTGTGAGTTTGGGTTGACGGAGATGTTGTATCTGGGACACATCATAGGGGTGGATGGAGTGAGGGTCCATGAGGAGAAGATCAGGTCCATCAAGGAATGGCCCGAGCTGAGAAACATGACAGAACTTCGAGGATTCAATTGCATTTGCACTTATTACCAGAAGTTTGTTAGAGGTTTCTCACAGCTTGTTGCACCCCTGATAGATTTGAGGAAGAATGGGGCATTCAGTTGGTCAGATATAGTGTAGCAAGCCTTTGACAAGCTCAAGGAGGTTATGAGTAGCTGTCTAGTGCTTGTTTTTCCAGATTTTATGTGGCCATTTGTCTTGGAGTGTGATGCGTCAGGAGAGGGGATCGGCGCAGTATTGATGCAGGGAGGTCACCCGATAACATTTGAGAGTTGGAAGCTCCTTCCACACGAGAGGTTGTATTCCATATATGACAAGGAGATGCTAGCCATCATGTATGCATTGGCTAAGTACCGGCATTATTTGGTAGGCAATAGGTTCAGGGTGAGGACTGATCACAATAGCCTCAAGTTCTTTTTGGAGCAGAAAAAGCTACAGGAGAGGCAGTAGAAGTGGATCAGTAAGATCCAAGCATATGACTTTGACATTGAGTATGTTAAAGGTAGGAACAACATGGTAGCAGATGCCCTTTCACGTAGACCAGCCACGTTGTCTCTTATGAGCTTGGATATATATTGGAGGGCTCAACTCTTAGTAGAGTACTCTAAGGACAGGTTCGCATGTGAGGTTCTAGATGGGAAGGTGACAATGACAGATGAGCTACCACCCATGGATGACGAGGGGCATTTGGTATTACAGCCAGAGGCTATCATTGATACCAGGGAGAGGCAGCTATAGAGCAGGACGGTCTGGGAGTTCTTGGTGAAGTGGAAGAATTTGCCAGATGAGGATGCCACTTGAGAGAGTGAGGAGATCTTACAGCATCCATCACTTCAATGGCTTGAGGACAAGCAACATTTTTCTGGGGGATACTGTAATATTCCTAATTAGCCATGGCTAATTCGAATATTTGATTTTGCCTAATTTTTTCCTTCTATAGTTATTTATAAATAAAAAAGTGAGGATAGGGGACATAACTCACTTTAAGAATAAAAAGTCACTTCCTAGTAGCACAACGTTGTGACTTAAGGAGGAGCCAAGGGGTCCAAAGGGGGATGCAGAATGGAGCCCACGTAGACACATGGAGGGACTGCATAAGGGGTAAGAACACATGGAAAGAGGGGAATCACGCAGGAGGTGGTGAGCCTAGGGATTATGAGAAGTAGAGGCTATAAAATAGAGAGGAGCCCCTTCATTTTGGATCATTCTGGCTATGAGCATTTGTGATAGTCATTTCGACTTAGAGCATGTTGGCTATTTAGCTAGTCTGCAGCACTATTTAGTGCATTAAGTCTCTCCATTCAGAGATCTCACCCTTAGCCCTGGGCGACTTCGAGTGCCTACTCGGGCCAAGTATTTCCATTGGCATTCCAGTAGTAGATTCATCAGCATTTTAGTAGCAGTTTCATCAGCATTTCAGTAGCAGTTTCACCAGCGTCTTTGAGGAACTACGCAGAACCCCAAGGGGGTGATTTTTGGGGGTCGGCCATTTCAGAAAAGCTTTATGGGTTTTTTTAGTACAGTCTGATTCTAGAGTTTTAGCCTCTTCTAAGGAGGGGAGCAGCCCCAAATCCTCATTCAATTTCTAGTAACAGCAATAGCGCAGAAGTTTCCCAACAGCTGGGATGCAGATCAGTGTGAGGCAATTCCAAGAAAGCTTTCTGGGCTTTTCTAGGTTTCTTGAGTAGAGCCCGAATCTAGAGTTTTATCTTTGTTCGAGGAGGGGAGCAGCCCCAAATCATCATTTGTTTTCTAGCAGTAGTATTAGCACATCAACAACATCCATGTAGAGAGGCCATTCTTGTCATTCTGAGAGTATTCCTTCACTTGCCTTGTGCAAGTCGAGGTGCCATCTACCTAATCACCTCTTGTACTCATTTATTTCTCAGTATAATAAAATGGCTTAGCATTTCTCGCTGCATTTATTGTGTATCTATTTATGGTTTATTTGATATATATAGTATCTTGTATCTCTGTGAGCATTCTCGGCTATTATATCACTTGTGTGTTTCTATTATACTCTTAGACAGAGTCTGGAAAGGGCCAAGTAGCCTCTGGATCTCATCCTCTTTCTAGAGGTGACATATCTGGTAAATGCCCTCCCAGTCCATCTCTAGTTGGAGTTTGTTTGTGTTTGAGGTATATTGCTGATATGGGATATTACAGTTTTTGATTAATGTCATTCCACTTGTTGTTCCTAGTTCCACTTGGAGATTTTTTGGATCTATTACTCATCCCTGGGCAAATTCTAAGAGGCAAGTGTCATAGGAGAAGTTTTTGGAAGATTGCATGAGCATCCACTTAGCAATACCTTCAGCCTCCATTTTTCATGACTGCCATTCATGAACCTTATATCATCAGATCGTTTTCACCTCCAGAAAATCATTTTCTTTGTTTCATGTCGTAGATGTGGGATACATTAAGGCCCTCCTATGATGGGTCACTTCTTGTCGACGTCAGCTCATTATCCAAGAAGTTGACTTAGAAACAACCCTTTTAGTACTTTGAAGCTTGCATGCCTCAATGGCGAGTTTCTCACTTCCGGCAACAAGTTTACATCAATGGACTTCGACCGAAAGATTTTGCATGGTGTTCGACATCGGATCATATATTCACACCATGTGAATTGTACTGTAGTACCTTGAGGGTCATTATCATTATCAGTGATTCATCTCGCACTTGTTAACAACTTACATTATTAGCTAGTAATCAGGTGATGTCTTTCCATGTTCGACTTCAGGACATCTTTTCACATGGATTGACTTGTACATTGGGTGAAGATTGAACAAGTTTGAAGACCTCGGATCTAGTTTCATCCATCCAGGCTGCGATATATTCAGGGATATAAAGACATCAAATGTACACAGATGCTGCACAGATAGTCATCTAAGCCAGTGAAGATGACTCTTCATATGAAGAATCACCAGTCTGCAACTACAGACATTATCTATCATATGTACATGAAAATTAATTTATAAAGCTGAGTATGGGAATTCTCACCTCAACTAGATCATGAAAATAATACAATGATGATGTATTGTATTGTATCTTATACAAGTCACCTTCCAGTTTGAATATCTCGGATCCTCATGATAAAGCATTTCACCCGACATCAAAATATTTACGACTTCATGCTTTAGGGGGAAACTATTATAGACATATTTGGGCATTGTAACCCCAATCTTATATGTCGATAAACCAAGGGCTCTTTAACCCCTAAAAGTATTGTTTATACCCTAAAGGATCATGGTCAACTGATTACATCATTCCCCAAAAGTTCCACCTGAAAAACCACTCAGAACTGGCCAAAACTGGACCATACTAACTGTTCCATTGTCAGGCTGCAATGCATACTGACTCCTACACTAGCCAGGTGCAATGCATACTGAAGAGGCCTTCTACGGGGTGTGATGAGGGAGGATGAAAAAATGTCCGAGACAGTTTGCTAAGTGGATGCTCATGGAATCTTCCAAAAGCTTCTCCTATGACACTTGCCTCTTTGAATTTGCCCAGGGATGAGTAAGAGATCCAAAAAATATCCAAGTGGAATCAAGAATAACAAGTGGAATGACACTAATAAAAAATCTAGAGATGACTCGCACCCTTGTGGACATCTATAAATGGATCCCTCATTTGAGAGATCTAGGGGCTGAAGTTTGGTAATTTGTAAGGAAGTGTTGATAGTTTGTCTTTAAAAAAGGGCATTGTATTGTTGGGTGATCTTGCTTTTCATGAGGTGAAGAGGGCTTTGATGCTAGGAGGATGATGCTAGATCAGACAACTAGGTTGTAGTTCTCCCTTCTATTATTAATAAAGTTCTTTGAGCTTTCCTCCATACAATCGTGTATTTGTGAATGTTGTTATTTGTGAATTCCATAGTATGTTCAATATATTTCTGATTCTGCATTGTTTATGATATAGTAGATTGAGATGATTTGATGGTGTTTTGTTACTTTGTCTCTACAGGTATTCACTAAGCGGGATAAGTAGGAGAGGAGTTGCAAGCTCTATCAAGGGGGAGAGAAATTGAGCAAGGAGTCAAGTGGAAGATCCAAGTTGGTCCATTTGCTTCTCTCTTATCTATCATACATAAAGGAAATCGGAAATTGCTTTTATTGTTTGTTTATACGATAGTTACCAATCCTAGTGGGACTAGTAGATCGAAAAGACACTAGTTTTCCTAGAAACAAAATGGTGACTCCACTGGGTAATGAATAGTTTGTTTGTTTTTTGCTAATTGTTTGTTGTATAAACTATAGACGGAGCTTGAAGTTAGCTATTAGCCTTCGAACTGCTCTTGCTCTGGAATTGCAAAGTAGATGAATGCTGCTTCAGTCAATCTCCAGTTTAGTTTATGAACTGAACATCTAACTTACAAATATTCTAGATGCCATTGTGGTAGCTTAATAACCTTCCAAGATCATACCCCTATACTTTTCTCTTTATTGTCCATAATAGCTTAGCTTAACTCACTGAATTCCGCTGCAAATTTGAGCCAAAACCCACCTCAGTTGCGCTCCCTGGCCCATTGCACTGTTTATCACTAGAAGCCAATATGCATCACACTTCTCGAGTGTAGCAGGTGAGATGAATCCCTGTTTCTGTGAAGCACAGGTGCGAAACTGAGTAATCCTATTTCTCTCCTTGAAATTTGGGATTTTTGTCCTTGTTTTCAGCTCTGTTTAATTGTTTTGCTGCTTATAAACAATATCTCATTACTGAAGCATCCTTGCTTTACATAGTTTAGCCTCCATTGATTAGGATTAGAAAATGTTTTTATGTATTTTTCCATCATTTGCAGTCCTTTGTCGAAAATTTTCTTAAATCAAATTGTCATTTTACTGCAAAGAAGTGTCGTAACTGTCGTTTTGTTCCAAAAAGAGAAGTGTCGTTGAGTCTTCCTTCCTTGGATAGTCGATTGAACTTTTTGTCATGTATTTGATTTGATTTTTTGATATTTTGAAGTGTCAAATGCATTTTCTATTCGAAATCGAAAAGTGTCGTTAAGTCTTCCTTTCATTTTGAAAAGAAATGGTTAAAATGCCGCTTTGAAGGAAATATTTCAGATCTATACTTAGTTTTCCTTTTTGGCATTTTTCACATTAAAGGGAACGAAAAGCAAATACATGCATTTTCATTTGCATTTAGACTATATGCGAAAAATGATTTAGGAAAAGTGCATTTAGTGTGTGCTCTTTTCTCTTTGTTTGAAAGAATCGTAATCTTCTTTCCTTAGTAGCTAGGATTTTCATTACGAAAAATAAACAACGATTGTTTATCATTTTAGATTGCATATGCAGGAATTTTACATCTACATCACACAGTGAACCTTGAAAGGAAAACTTCTAAACAAGATCAACTCTAAAATAAATTTCAATGAACTTAACAATGCTTTGGAACCTAATGCAACAAATCTAGAGGTCTAGGCTAGAGATGTGTTCTAGCGTCGTAAAATCTAGTAACTATCATTTTCATCGAAGGTTGCGTGATTCCTCCTCTTTGATATGACAAGTGCTAGCACTGACTTGTGCTTCTTCTATCGTCGAGTATATATTTGGAGACCACAATAGGCTTATATCCTTTATCCATAGGAAGCTGTGTCTACCGCCCTATTGATCGCAATGCACTGAACACATTATTCGAGAAGATTGACTGTCGTACATAAGTCCTTGGTAATTTCTCTTTATTTTATCACCAAGGTGTATTTTGTAGTTTTGCTATAGGTTTGGTAATCCCTTTGTCTAGATCTCTAGAGTAGTCACTTTCATTCCTTTTCGACTCCTTAAAAGAAAAGGTCCATCTAAGCACTTGTCACTTCAGGCTCATTAAAAATCGAAGGGGACTAGAGTCATCTTTAGCTTTTTCTCGACGCTTAAAAATTGAAAAAGAAAAGGTTGTGCCAAAGCATCATTAAAATTTATTAATTTCATAATAACATTTTCCCCCTTAATTTTGAGTTGATCAAGTAATCTACAATCATGGAAGAAATTCAATCAAAACCCCATCGTTTGTGGAGAGTAGCGAGTCAACCATCTTTGACTTCGGAAATGAAACCATTCTGGGCAAAACGGTCTCGTTTAACTGAGTCCAATTCACTTCATTTATTTGAAACTTGTGTTTCAACATCATCAAAGACTACAGTTACTCCAATCATTTCTGGTACATCTACCTTTAGAGAAGAAGTTCCGTAGTTGCAAGAGGACATTGGAACTAATCCTAGTGTAACGATAGACACTTCTATACCTAAAACAGCTCCAGATAGAGCTGATCTAGAGACTAAAGTTCACTTACTTGAACATCTAGAAGTTGAGTTCCAGAATTCAGAAGATGTCACTCCTCCGGTATCTATCACTGCAGAATCAATACCTTCTTTGACTCCAAAAGTATTTTACGAACCTGACTATCTACCTCTTCCACCTAGACTAATTTCAATATAAGAGATAGTAGAGGATAGGATCTTCCATCTAGTACCCATTGCATTTTGGAAATGGGATTCACTTATATCCTTCTACTCCTGAAGTTAGTTCTTTTAATCATATTTCATCGTAAGTTCCTATCGAATCGCTAGAAAATATTTTGGATAGACTAAATATGTCTAAACAACCATCAACATCTAGAACTATATCATCTGATATAGCTACGATAGAACCTCCTGCTACCATTCCTATAATGTTTGCTGGTATACCATCTGTCCTGGCTAGTTACCAATCACTAGCTGGAGTCCATTCAAGGACTGTTTCGACGACATGGTATGTTCCTATTTGTTCATCTGGAATCCCATCTGGTATTTCTTATGTTGAAATTCAGCAAATTGATCCTACATGCCAATATCAATTTGGGCAGTCCAGCCTTCAAAGACGGATATATCCTTTGAACACTGAACTATTGCCATATGGAGGGCAGTATTCTTTTTCATTGTTCCCTCCTGGAGAACAACCATATGAGAGTTTACAACAAAATTCAGGTCAAACTAGAATTACATCCAGCGGTTGGGTACCAATACTACCTCAACAACCAAGGGTTGTATATTCAATACAACCGACCCAACCTATGTCGAATATTCTGACTACACCTGTTATTGTAACTGTGTCTCAAGTACAAGCACTGCCTGTTGTGTGTCAACCTCAAGTCTCTCAGGTTGTAATACAATAGCCTCTTATCTCTACGGCTCAATCACAACCTCAGGTTAATTCTTCCTTACCTAGAATGACTCAAGCCCAAACGGGTATGATCACTCCGCATCTTGGTCAATATTCTAGTATTGGGCAATAGCAAATGGTCCAATAACCATGGCTGGTACAATACCAACAAATGCAATTCCAGCAAACCTACTGAGGACCTGAGCAACAAGGCTTTGTAGGTAATGGACAACCACATTTTCAAAATGGTTATCAACATCCATACTATAATGGTTATGTCCAACAACCTTATCAAAGTTACCAGCATCAGATACATTACGCTGGTATGCAAAGACCTACTACCCAGGCGATTCCATCTTATCTTGGGTATGCTTCACCTATCCTAAATCAACAGTTGCCTTTTGTAGCAACTTTGGTATTACCAGATTTGAGCTGGCTGATGAATGATCCAATTTCTTACACCCCTTGGTGCCAAGTGATTCCTCGTAAACTTCCCTCTGATATTCCTAAATTCAATGGAAATCCAGGTGAAGATCCATCGAATCACATAATGACATTTCATTTGTGGTGCTCATCTAACACCCTAAATGATGATTCGATTAGGCTTCGCCTTTTTCAAAGAACGCCCATTGGTCCGGCAGCAAAATGGTATATTGAATTGCCTAGAGCTTCGTTTGATAACTTCAACACCCTTACCACTACCTTTTTAACCCATTTTTAGTTACACATAAGGTACGAAACAAGAACGTGACTCCTTACCAATTTCAAATAGACCATGGCCACTCGCATATCCAATCATATTCATGAGTGGTGATGTCGTCGTCGAATGGTAAAGATGTATGTTCCTGATCAGCTTTTAGCTGAATGGTTGATTAATTCCTTATTACCTTCTATAACAAAAGACGTGGCAAAAGGAGGAGTTATCACTGAAGAGTAAGTCATTGCTCATGCCCAATATTTAGACTTGATCTATACTCAGTCTGGCACACTCTACGACAAACTTCCTGACACTCCTAGACCAAAATTTTCCATTCCACCCCCTCCTAAATCAAATAGGGACTCTCACGCCGTGATGGTGTGATCGGTACCACAAGCATGAAGACCGCAAAGGCTCCATATAAAAATGCCCTTGCAATTTCTAGTCAAAAAGCAAATGAAGAACCTCTTGCCTCAGAGATTAATGTCGTGTCATCTAACAAGAGCAAGAATCCAAAGCAACCAAGGGGCAAGAAGAAAGGGAAAAATAATAAGAAGAAATAGGAAAATTCACCTCTTGAAAAATCTTCTCAAAACCCTACCAAGCCAAAGAAACCTCGTTATCCATTTTTCATATGCAACGACAAGCATTTCACGAAATATTTTCCACATAAATCTAAGGTTACGAAATTTTTAAAGACTTCAAGTACCTTAGTGATCTTGACTGATATGTTTCTGAGCCTAGAAACCAATTTGGTTGCTATCGATCATGCCTCCCCATGCCAAGTTCTTATGCTATCCATCTCAAAACAACAAAATGATGTGTTGATATCAACAAGGAATAAATATTATGGGAATCCACCGTCATCGAACAACAAGACTACAGATCAACCCAGTAGTTCAACGACAACTTCGCCTGAAGTTGTTTTTCCCATCATTCCTGAATTAACAATAAAGCCACCAAAGGGAGTAGTACATAAATCGACATTTAATCCTTGTGCTCGAGCTGAACAGAATTATAATATAGTGGAGGATCTGGCACAATCGCCATCTGCTATGTCGACACTTGAAGTATTGCAAAATTGCCCCTCCCAAAGCAGGCTTTGTTATCAGCAATAGGTGGGAATGACCCAGCGGATTCCAATCTTGTGGCCTTTAACCATAAAGGATATGAACCTCAGTTACCATCCTAACTTTCTT
>Ga0068628_1001151_pt1 | contig 10759 bp, 10 predicted proteins | sample InSIn2gowninarea_FD_77431 | JGI IMG/M metagenome (GOLD analysis project Ga0068628, IMG submission 77431) | Clean room microbial communities from NASA Spacecraft Assembly Facility at Jet Propulsion Laboratory, Pasadena, California, USA -... ... | reverse complement strand
TTGGCCCTCCATTTAACTGAAAATTCTTCAAAAATGGATAATTCATCAAAATTGGAATACAGCAGTGGCATTTAGACTAGCACACTTTCATGGCCTCTTCTTTGGCCTCTTTTGGAAATATGGTAGCTACATACGGAGGGGGTTCTACTGGGACATGCTTTCCCTCCCTGATGAAGGTCTGAAGCATTTCAGCAAGTTTGGCAGGGGTAATCTTGGGGAATTTTTCTAGCAGGTCTCCAATAGAAATGGGGGTTATATTTTGGCCTGGTTACAGCTGTACCATTTCATTTATGGATTCAAAAGTGATGGTGAAAAGTACATTATGGTTAGGAGACATCACTGCTCTTTGGTTGGGATTGTAGTTTTTATGGAAATTGTGAACAATTTCACGAAAGATATGTACTGAAGGGGATTGGTGCTTGGGTAAATTAGACTCCCAAAGACCTATTTTGTTTGCATGGTTTAATTATTTTTCTCTGTAGCTACACCATAATTTTAGTGGGGATTCATGGAAAGAGGTGTCCTTGATTTGGAAGTCTTTGTCCACCAAAGGAAGATGGTTTAAATCTAGATGGGTAGTGGTAATTGGTCAGACATCCATTGCAACTGGAGTGGCTATTCTTAGTTCTTGTCTATTTAAGAATGGGGAAAAGGGTTTTCAGTCAAACTGTGGCAATTTGGTTCAATTACAGAGCAATTGTGGGTTTGTAGGAGTTGCTTTACTTAATTACTTAATAACTTCATGCAACTGAGTAATAGTTTTAGGAATGAGACAGGGTTTCTCGATGTATTTTAGATAAATATCTAGAATTTAGGCTCTGATGGGTCGGCGGGCGACTGTGCATCGTTGCAAGAGGCTTATTTGAGTTGGAGGGTAGACTGGAAGTTCAATGGCAACTACAGGTCAGTGGTTGGATGTGGGTTGGCAGTTGGACGTCATTTGTCGCTTGCATGGAGGTTTGCGCATCTTTTTCACGATAAAACCAAAAATAATGAGTTTTTTTAGTTTTATTTACAAAATCAACTATTTGGTGGGCACATGGGGAAGAGGGTACGTTTGGATTTTAGCAGGATATGGGATGTCTTATCGTTTAGTGGGAGGCGGTAAGCAGGTTTGATCACACCACTTTTGGAGCTAGAGTAGTTTCGGGTGGAGGTTGCTAGATGCCATTCAGTAGGTGCCATGTAGCATTGGGGCCCAAAAGAAAACATCCCATATCAGGTAGGTAAAGGTTTGGCTTTGGAGGCCGCCCGATATGTTCCTCCATCATTGGATTAATTGGGGAATGATCGCATGGTGATCGGGGTGAGGGGCTCGTACGAAGGGTAATGGTGGGGTCCAGCGAAGATTTAAGTGTGGCAGGTTTTATTAATCAATGGATTAAAGCGGGGTTTAGGGTGTCAGGGGTGTTTTCATTAGCCGAGGTTGATTATTAATTAACTGCAGATCGGTTAATTAATTTCATTTATTGGGTTTGGGTCTATTATAATGTTTATGTTTCAAACTTCTTTAGGGTGGGATATTAATAGAAGGGATTTGTTATATAACTATATGGGAAGGGTTTATTGCTTTTTGGGATTTAATACATATAAATTTAGAAATTAATAATGAAAATGAAAGCGCTAAGTGTAATGTTTTCCATTCATTTGTTGTTGTCATAACACATTATACTTAGGCTTGAAGGGTTTTTAGGTTTTTTGAGAAAAGGGGTCTTTTCATGGGGGATGATCACTTTTCCTAGGATAGCAAGGTTTTATCCTTAGAAAAAGGGGTTTTTTAGGGGAAAATGGTTTTTCCTAAGGAAAATGGTTTTTCCTTAGTAAAATGGTGTTTTTCTTAGGAAAAGGGGTTTGTTTTGGACTATGAGTGAATTTGAAGGGGGTGAATGTTCATGAGGGGACTTTTTAGTACTTAAGACCTATAATTCATTGGACTGAGGGTCCGGTCCCTTCAGAAGTTAGAGAAATGCTCTGAGCCCCTTTGACTTGAGATTTTGGGTACTTAAGATTTTTTTATTAGAAATTAGTTAAGTGAAAGGTGTAATAAGTGAGGGAATTTAATTAATTTGACTTTGTGAACTTGATACATGCCCAATTTCCATCCATACTTAGAACTTTGATGATGAAGGTGATCAATATGCTTTTGTCTAACAATCATCGCAATTCTGCAACCTTTTTTCTACTTACCCACCTACTCATCCTACCATTTTTTCTTCTCTTTATTAGGGTGCACTTAAGCTGGAAAACCCTTATCAAAACATTTTTCTTTTCTTTTACAATAGTAATCTAACTAAGGCTAACCTTATTACATCCAAGGGCTCAGTTTAAACAGTTGAGCTCCTTTTATTTACTCTACCTAGTCTAATTATCTGTTAAGATTGAACAATTTGGTCATATTTTATTCTCTATCTATAAGCATAAAATTGAAAGCATGAAATAGTCAAGTTTAAACATTTTGACTATCATGGATTGTGGCAAAGGTAACAAGCTACACACTAGGAGTGGCATTTTGACTTACACACTTTCATGGTCTTTTCTTTCCTTGGGGTTCATTTTTTCATCTTTTTTTACCTTTTTTATTCTTTTTGTCCTTTGATTTTTATTTTAGGACATACCCTCTTTACATTTTTTTATTTTTTTAATATGGAAAACATTTGCAAAAAGGAAAAGGTATGTACATATTACAAGTTTAATCTCATCCATTCAAAAATTATGACTCCTATTGGTATAGGGACCTAACACAAGGATCTTGATGAGTGATCGTGGTACGCACTTCTTGAATGAGACAATCAAAGCACTAACAGAGGAATTTCAGGTATATCACCAGAAGAGAAGACCTTATAACTCACAGGCTAATGGGGCCATGGAGGCATTCAACAAAGTGCTTGAAAATGTGCTAACCAAGGCTTGAAATGCTCAGCGAAGTGATTGGGACCTATGCATACCTGTAATATTGTGGGCTTATCGAATGACATGCAAGAAGTTGATGGGACAAACTCCTTTCAGGCATGTCTATGGTGTGGAAGCTGTAATGCCTATCAAATACATCATGCCTAGTCTATGCATAGTAGCACTGGAAATCGCAGGAAGGTGAATGGCAATCGCTTAAAGCCACACACTGGAGGTCCGACCATGTGACTAAATGGAAGTAGCATAGTCTTAGTGCTCCAAGCAGTTGAAAGGAGGCACGAGACTATAAACTACACTGCCCAAGTTGGGGAGCTGCACAATTGGAAAATGGTGTGAAGCGAGGACGTGTCACTGGGTCTGCGACAGTGCGGAGGGAGCTGTGCTACCCAAGGAGAAATCACACAGATTAGCTGGAAAGTGACCATTAAAGTCACTGTTCATGAAAAGACAGTAGAAGTGAGGCCAAATGGAGTAGGCGACCAACATTTAAGATGAAATTTATGGGTTAGATCCTTTAAAATTTGCCGCCAATCTGAAATTAATGAGCCTATTTCAGGGGGAATGGTCGGATTTGAATTAAAATTTCCCTATAAATTACAAGTGGTTGTCCAGCAAGAAACACTTGGCATTTTAAGTATTCAGTTGTTGAGCTCTTAGCCGCATATGGACTCAAAGTTTTTCGAGGTTCTCAAATAGACTCCTGCATTTGTGAACTTTCCTGAGACGTTGTGAGTGCTGATAGAGAGTGTTATGTCATCACCCCCAGAAATTATCAACACACAACAAGTGGTAGAAGAGTCGGCACAAGAGACGGAGAAACAGGCAGAAGAGGCTGCCCTAGAAGTAGCTGAAGTACTGGTGGAGGTCACTAAATCCCTGAGAATTCCTAGACCGAAGCCAACCCCAACCAAGGAGACCATGAAACATAAGAATGGCAAGTAGCCTACCATCCCAGTGTGCATGTTGCAAATATGAAACCCATGAAATCCCACTGCCCAGGAGAAAGGCAAGGCTACAAACCTAAAGGGAGAAGAGGAGGATATCGAAGACATCCCCATGGATGACGAGGATGTGGGATTGGAAATAGAGGAGGTTGAAGCCTAGGGTGCAGACCCTATTACACAGTTGCCGGAGTATGTCCCTCTGCGCAAGCCTAAGTCCAAGGTCCCAAAGGACATTGATGAAAGTAAGACTCCCATACAAACCCCATTGCCACCAGATGAGATCACTTTTGATGCTCCACGTTTGGCACGAGTGCTGATTTTCAAGCTCGAAGACTGGGACATGGTGGACCATGAGAAGTTCCCTGCACTTGGTGACTAAATAGTTGATGCATCGCATCATAGACAAAAATATGGGGATCACTACACTATAGCCTCAGAAGTGGCTTAGAGGAGTAGAGAAGGTAGGATTACTCAACCTATTCTGGGTGCCGCACTATAATCGCACCCCCATGACAGTTTTAGTCATCAATCAGCTACTGTGCTTGGTGCATGATGGGTGTCTGTGGTTGGACGAGCCTATACCCATCACCGATATGTTGATTCACCACATAACACGCCTGCCATATACAGGCAAAAATCTAGCTATGATCTTTGGTGGAAAGGGTGGCAAGTTGGCGCTCGCAGAATCAATGAAAGACAAGTTCAAATTGGTGAATAATTCACGTGGGTATGCAATCTCGAGCATCTGTGACCCTGCTATGAAGGTGGCAATGCAGATCCTTGCAGGGAAGATGATGTGGAAGTGCCACGCCAACGAGGTGTCCACGCCTATCGTCGTGCTTGCACAACACTACACAGAAGAAGTCTAGTTTAACTGGTCAAAATACCTTCACAGAGAGTTCCTGGCAAACTGCCATGAAGCGCAAGAGCAAAGCAAGTCATTCCACTATGCGTGGCTCTTGTTATCGATTGTGCTCGTAGTATCGGAGCTACCAGAAGAAATCCAATTCTCCTCAGTCACACCAGACCTTCCTAAAGTAGCGAAGTACACTTTGTTGTGGGTGACCAAGGATGTGGAGCACATTCAAGACAACAAGATCTTCTGGATCTTGATGGAAATTAATATCAGGATGGCTATCAATCACACATCACGATTATCGCCCATAGTATATGCTAACCTATAGAGCTATGCCAAATTCAAATTTGATTTCCATCAGATATCAATCAGGGCACAGAAGGACCCTACATAGAAGTGGTACAATTTTCCATACCTAGCCACAGATGATGCCATCAATGCAGTTTTGGATAAATGGTCAGCGAAGTGGCACATCCCCACAGGCTTAGTAGTGGGTGGAAGCAAGTCTGCCACACAAAAGAAGGAGGACGAGGCCAAGCTAAAGATGGTGCAGATGGTCGAGAAGAGGAAGAAGGAGGCCGCTAAGAAGGCCAAGGCAGAACATATAGGAAAGGAGCTAGGAAAATAGACAGGTGGCATAGAGCGGGGCTCTGACAAAGGTGCATGGTCGCCTTCACCTAAAACTGAAGAAGAGGACACAGAGAAGCACAACGCAGACCCTTAGGAGACATCCGGTCGCATTAAGCGCCCAAGAGAGTAGGAAAAGGGAGGGTCCAGAAAGAAATCAAAGGCAACCAAGACATCATTGGACCCTATCACACTAACAAAGGGAGATTTATATGACATTGGTGACATAGTAAAAAATGTCACCACAGAGGCCCTGCATCAATTTGAGAAGCAGCAGCAGATCATCCTAGGGGCCATCTAGACTAGATTGCAGGAGTTGTAGACCCACGTGTTGTAAGTTGGTATGGTGTCTACCATCTTGGCTATCAGTACATCAAAGGCTGCCGATATGGTATGCACAAAGTCTTCCAGTGTGCTAGTGTTGTTGAATGGAGCACTGAAAACAAAAAATGAGGTTGATAGGCCCACTATCAGTGCCTTAAAGGGAGTGAGATTGAACTTGGAAATGCTCCCATGTGAAGCACTCCACCTCTTGTAGGATGGAGTAGTTGCAAAGCTGAGAGCCCACAAGCACCGCGCTCTCAAAGTGATCAATGAACAGAAAATTAATAATGAGCAGATGGCCTTACAGAGGGATGTTGCCATCACCGTCGAGGTGACCAGCCAGAGCAAGAAGATCATACAGGTCATGGAGGAGGCCTACAGAATGGTCTCGGAATTGGCCATTATAGAGGAGGAGCTAGTCGAGTTCCGCATCCGTAAATTGGCCACATGGTTGCATGACACTCAGAGGGATATGGTTCAAGTTCAGTTGGAGCTGAACCTGCAGATTACAGAGCTCCAGTTGAGGGCTCAACCTTCAACACCACCAGAGGTAAAGGAACAATAGGTGACCACTGTCACAGAAGCAATCATGACAGTGGAGAGTTCAGTAGCAGACTACACAGAGTTGTTTGAACAATCATTTGAGGTCTTGACCGGCTTGCAGGCAGACCCAAACATCATGAGGCTAGAGATGGAAGTGCGTGAACTCCAATAGTGCTATGACGAAGTTAAGGGCACAACACAAACCATTGCGTTGACACAGAGGTTGGCCAAGTTGTAGGAAGCCAAGCAGCTGAAGGAACAGGTGGACGCAGTGCTGAACAAGGAAGCAGTGCTGAAGGCGTGACTAAAGCCTTGGCTGGAGGAAGATTATGCAGCAACAGGAAACATTGAAGGCAAGATTTTGGCTCTACAAGCAATGCAACAACAACTTCAGGTTGATAGCACAGGGTAAGTAACTGAGAACATAGGCGAAGATGCGAAGTAGGTAGCATCTCAGTGCATAGCCGAAGTTGCAGTCATCATGGTTGAGCTGGATGAGCTTTGCGCAAATATCTTCATGCTTATAGAGTGACTTGAGGGCGAGTCATGATGTTTGTGTTGCAGGCTCATTGGAAGCAGGATCCCCCAAGGGTAGTTTTTGGGTTAAAAGCCCATGTTTAAGTCAAATTTTGGTAATATTATTGTAAATACTCTGCATTTTATGTTCGCGGAGTGCAAAGGTGTTAAGTGTCACAAAGGGTAGTCCACCCTTAGTTTTGTAAAATAAATACGGTTGTAAGAGATCTACCCAAGGTCCGTGGACCATGGGATTGTATAAAAAGAGTTAAGCTCTAAGTAGTTAGTGGGGGGGAACGAGAAAGAGAGTCATAGCCTTAGAGAAAGAAGTCTAAGTCTCGGGTTGTAGCATAGGTAGAGGCTTTGTAGTTGAGTGCATAGAGGCCTAGGTTAGAAGTCCACAGTTGAGTGCATGGACCCCTGCTCCTGTGTGCGCATGGTGAACAAAGTCTGTAACACTTGGAAGATATTAATAAAAGTAGTTATTCTACAATTTCTGTGTATATGTTTTGTTGATGGGTTTGGATATTTTGTGTATGAATTTCCTTTATTATGCTTCTATGATGGCGAATGAATATAGTTACATTGAATAACTAAACATAATTATGAATATGATTACATGGTGATAACTTTAAGTATTCGGATAAATAAGAAAACCACTTACTGTAATTGAGGAATCTGCACGACGCTTTGCCATAACAGTGCAAAAGTACCTGAGCCCTATGATAGGGCTGCACGAAGGTCACTCATATACTTTCACAAATGTATTGAAAGCCAGAATAAAGGGTTTGTCTTACAAGCCCTACAACAAGTTTACATGTGCGAAGGTAGGGATATAAGAGATCAAACAACATCACAACCATCGCACGGTGCGAAAACATGGTTCCATCATCCCCCCATACTGTTTGGGTGAGACTTCGGTCCGTGCTCCACGCGTTGATGCTGAAAATGCGAGTACTGTAGGGATTTTTTTGGCTAATTAATGTTGAACCTGGGTCAAGCCCCCTCAAGCCAACATAATGTATGTATACCTAGCCACCAAATCCTGATCCATGTGTAGGCTTTCACTCATGACAAAAACCACATTAATGGGAACTAAGTAGTACCATATATAAAGATCAGGTTGATAATTAAAACAATTTGAAATGAGAATGATATGTTTAGATCAATAAATTGAGTAAGGAACTTGATAGTTGGGCATCGAGGAAACCTACATTCAAGGGATGATACACCTACTTTCATGCCATGTGTTAACACTCAGGTTGTCCCTTGGCTCCTTAAGGGATACGACTGAGGTAACCACAAACCAATCTTTGGATTGCAGGTTCTAGCCCACCTGCAATCAGAGAGGGCTCTCTCTTTGTGATTTAGCTTTGTTGCTGATGATTTTAGTCTAGTTATAGGGTTCAAGGGGTTTTGTTTGTGTTTTGGTGGGAAGGTGGGAAGGAGGATGCTTTCAAGTAAAGAGGCAATGCATAGTGTGGTAAGTTTTAAACTATTGGGCATGGAGTCATGGAGTAGGACTGCTGGTGCGTTTTCTTGGTCACAAGAGGAATGAGGAGCAAGATAGTAGCTCATGAAACAATATTCAAGCTAGATGGAGATGGATTGAATGCTAAGGAACAAGGGGCAATAGAGAATATCTCAATCAGGTTAGCAGAGGGAAGATGAACGAGCCCTATCTAGGAGCAGCTAAGAATTCCTAGATAACAGTGAGTCATATGTCAATTAGAGCAAATATGAGCCATAAGGAATCCATATTTATACCTAAATCAAGAGGAAAACATTAAGAAGCCACAGAAACTGAGCATAGAGTGCAGCTAGGCAAATTCTAAACCAGTCTTTCGTTCTGTGACTTGAGCATATATGAAATTGAAATAACAGAGGGAAGAAACACTTATTGATTCATATGGCAGTACAAGAATTCCACCATTCACTCTTCACAACCATTAACAACACATCAACAATCCATTCTCCAAGCTTTCAACAATCTTTGATTAAGTAAAACATATCAGATACAGAGCAAGTCTCTCTTGGAGTCCGTTAACCAACTAACCAACAACCAACCCTTAAACAATGAATTAGGGTCATTTATATAGAGAAAGATATGAAAAATATCTATTACAGCTGACCTAAAATAGGTCTGTGGGAAAAAAGTTCTTTTAAACCTAAACTTGTGCTGAAATTAAATGCAAGAAAGTAACTTTTGACTTGCGTCGGGGGTAGCTGCATCAAAATGAGTTAATTTGGTGCCCTTGGTGGCTCGATGCAGTGCTTCTTCAATAACTGTGCGTTGGGTTTTGATCCACTGATCTCATGTGACTTTGATGTGCATTAACTATGATTTGAGAGCCTTTAAATGGCTTTACTGTTTTGTTGACTTTGCTGGGGGGCTCTTTAATGTTCATCTACTTCGAGCCGCTGAAAAAATCTTCACTGATACACTTTGCCGCATCCTGATACTCTTTGACATGAAATTGGGCTTTATCTCTCCTTTGGTACTCAAAACTGTTAAATCGCTGCTTTTTGGCTCTTTTCAGGCAAAAATAACTGCTGCAAACCTGCACTGGACTGAGGCTTTCCATTTTGGCCATTTTTTCTTAGCGATGCACGATTAGCACACGCATCAAAAACTGCCTCAGATTTTTATTCTGGGCTTCCTAAGTAGCGATTTCGCCTTTTGCACCTTTTTTGGTAGTGACGTTAGCATGACGCAGTAGTGGGACCTAGTATGGCGGATGACGTGGTAGGGTGACATGGTAGGGTGACGTGGCAGGGTGACGTGGCACTTACGTCACGCAAGGGGGTGGTATCTGGTTTCATGGCGCACCGCTTTTGTGCACAGGCAGTTTGGGAGGAAGGGCTCCACCATAGTTGAGAGGGTGACGTGTGGCAGGAGTATGACGGGAAAACCGCCCATCTCCCAGACACTAACCATTGACAGGTTCGAAGGGGAAAAGACCCGCCCGCCGTAGATCTGGGGCACGGGCAATTGGACAGCTGGCGGAATAGATAAGGGGGCGGAGGGATAAGGGACGGGGCCCGCGGCGCACTTTATTAATTTATTCATATGGCGGCGGGGTTAGACATTAGAAAAGTGGGTTTATGGGATTATATGCGAGCGGGTCAAATATTTACAGGCAAGACTCTAGGATAAGGGCGGAGCATGGGTCTTGTAGGGTTAGGGTTAAGGGGGAATGGTTGTTAGTGTGACCAGATGTCAGACTAACTTCAGTTAGGACACGGATGGGTTAGTAGGAGCCCCAGATGGACTATTACTTCCCAAACTTTGATAAATATGGCTATAGTGCCAAAGGGAGGGGCTATTTAATATTTTTGGGATTTTATATAGTTTTTGCATAATAGGGGATAAGGAAATGATTTAAGGAGTTAGATAATAGAGTTAGGATTTAATATGAATTTGTGAGACGAAGTGTAGGGGAGAGGCTAAGTTTGTGAACTGAAACTTAGACACAAAAAGTGAATGGACTGCGGAAAAATGACTTTTACACAAGAAATGTGGCTTCTCTTGACTGAAGAAAGTCAAAGCCTGACTCAGTATTCTACAACAAATGAAGTGATAATAGGACTAGTTGGGCAGATCCCAAGGTCCTCCAGGGGATGTTAGTGAGTGATTTGGGGAATAAGAAGAAGGGGGAATTAGACATGCCTCGCTTGATCTGATCCAGTTGAAAGAGTGCCTCAAAACTGTGATTTGAATAAATATAACACTTGAAAACATGAAATGGATCACATAACTTGATTCTGCAACTACAAAACTATTTACCCAGCCTACTTACCTAGCATTTTTTCTTCCTTTTGGTTTGGGTGCACTTGAACTAGCAAACCCAGCTTTTCAACTTTTTCTTTTTACTGTTCTCTTATGTACATCTACACTTATTTAATCTAGGGGCTTAGATTAAGCTGTTGAGCACCCTTGCTTCTCTACCTATCTACAAATCTACCAAGATTAAGCTGTTTGGACAGATAATGATTCTCTATATTCTACAACAGGAAATTGAAACCTAGGGAGACCAAG
>Ga0068628_1001150_pt1 | contig 10761 bp, 3 predicted proteins | sample InSIn2gowninarea_FD_77431 | JGI IMG/M metagenome (GOLD analysis project Ga0068628, IMG submission 77431) | Clean room microbial communities from NASA Spacecraft Assembly Facility at Jet Propulsion Laboratory, Pasadena, California, USA -... ... | reverse complement strand
TAATTTCCTTTACATGGCCATTTTAGACTAAGATTAAGGTCAATTGTGGGTATAGAGTTAGTAAGTATGGAAATGAAGATAAGTTACTATCTTTTACAATGTTCTGGTTGTATCCCCATTAGGTCTCTGAGATAAGAATGTAATTAGAATTCCCCTTAAGTCAAGTTATTTTTGGGTGGTAAAAGCATTTCTACATAGTTACATAGTTAAGGTGCTAGATATAAAATCATTTCTAAACATTTCTACATAGGTACATAGTCAAAATCATTGTCATTATCGTTATCATTATTTATTGATTCTAGTTTTTTACCAGAGAAAGGAGCCTTGGGTGACTTACTTGGTCCAGATGAGGAGGTTGGAAAAGGAGGCTGAGAACACTTCTAGTGCAGAGTGCAACCAACCAAAATTCTTCTTGCACCACGCTGCAAAAAGATAAAAAACATTATAAAAAATTCCAATTAAAAAATTCTAGTATAAAAAAATCAAATTACGAATGAAATGAACAAACCTCACAATGCTCGACTCCGAGAAATTAAATTACGAATGAAATGAATGAACCTTACAACGCTTGGTTTCAACTCGACTCAACAGAGCACAGTCCACAGACTTGGTAAAAGAGATGGGTTCAACAGATTATAGTCAGAAATCAACAGATCAGAAAACTTCGCAGTAGGGCTTGGCCCATCATATATATCAATGTTTTTTCAATAGTTCGGCCGAATCATTTATTCAGCGGAATTATTTATTCAACCAAACTATTTTTTTTTCAACTTCGACAAAAAATTTGTTTAACGATTGGCATTAGGATAGACGGCCAAAAGTTCGGCCGAACGTTTTTATAAATAGTTGGATGAATAAATTTAGGAAATTCGGCAGAATTTATTTTTTGTTCTGCCAAAAAATTGAGATTATGAATTTTTCGGAAACATTTCTCACAAAAATGTAATTCAGCTTCACATTTTCACTCTATCATATATGAAAATTAGAAATGAGGAAAAAGAAGTTTTATTTATTTTTTTTAAGTAGAAAAGAAGATTAAAAAAAACCTACAAATATAACACTAGATACATACAATAGTAAAAATACCCTTAAAAGAGAACAAAAGTATAATAACTATTAAAATGAAGAATTATTCCACATTTTGGATTGCAGTGTCATTGAAATAAAAACAAGTTGTAAAACCCTAAAGACATATTAGTCGTAGACTTCATAATTAGTAACTAGAACACAAGAAAAATATTTCAACTCTAAAATCGGTTAGAGTTTGAAAAATATTATAAATTAAAAAATAGAAATATAAAAGAACTCGGTCCGGAACTTCAAGAGAGATATTAAAATCGATATCGAAAAGACTAACAGAACAGGTTAAAAAGGCAAAAAACCTTAACAAATTATTTGTGAAGAAAAAAGATAGAGAACGTCACCGAGACTACTCTTGAAAAGCAATACTCTATTAAGAAAAATAAGGACTAACCGAAAAATCATGGTTAACAGAAACCCCAAATGGATTCGAAATGAATTAAATGAATATCAAAGGAAATTTGTCACTGAGGGTTTTAAGACTCTCTTTTCCATTTGCAACAACATGAATAAATCTATAATAGAGCAATAAATTCTGAAGAGGTTTTAGTTCACCCTTGAATTCAAAAAGAGTCCCAATGAGATCACATAAACCAGAAATATTCCCTGTAGTGTCGTCAAAATGATAAACAAAAACGTGATTCTAGTAGTTGAATCCTATTAGGGTAATAACAAAACTTCATCTAAAATAAAAATCTTTTGCAAGTATTTTAAGAAAAGTAATGAAAAGGCCTCTGATAAATGTGAACATAAACAAAGATACCATCAAATTTAATCCAATCGACATAAAATATAAACTACGAGTAAAATGCATTTATGTTTGTTAAAATGGCTGAAGCATTGAAAACGCCACACCACTCAACAGGCAAGAGGTCAAATGGTAAGATGAACCATTGGAGTGGAACATTGATGTGAAACTAAAACCCTAGTTACAGAGCAGCGCGATCAGCAAAAGAACTCAAGTGGAATGAATGGTGTAGAGAAACACAAACGTAGTCATTAACTCCATATGAAACCCTAGAACACCTTCCATCGTCAATATTACAGAGATTCATCCAAACCATTAGTTTGTCAGGTCAAATGCATTATATGTGGATCCACCAATATGTTCGATGTGTAGGTGGAGAAAAATCCAGAGAGTTCTCCATAAAATTACATAAACCTTATGTTAGACGACGAAAGGAAAATAAAATATAATGCCACATCTAAAAAATAACAAAATGGATCAATTTGTTTATAAAGTATAGTGTAATAAATTTGTTGCATTGAGCCATTTACATGGCCGGTGTAACCAATCCATTACATCAAGCCATTTATGTGGAAAAAGGGTTAATAATCTATAATGACTAATATTTTTTGTTTAACATGTTACAAGTTACAACTATAATCTCCAGTGTTAAAAGCATAGACAAATAGCGATTATGAAATGGATTAAACGCCACAATTTTAAGAGATAAGAAAAGTATTAAGGGATAAGTATATGTAAACTTTGATTTCACTCGCTAGAATAATGAAATACAAAATTATATAGAGATCACTTCTAAACTTAGCATAGTGCATATTGTGCATAAATCATTTTGATAAAGGTTAGTAGTTAAATGTTAGATTGAAAGGGAGAGCATCTATATGAGAAATAAAATTTAGATAAGGGTACATGTCATTTAAGTTCAAAATAAATTAGAGTAACAATATATAAGTTCCTTGGATCGTTTAGTTATTTTTTATCAACAATAAAATAAAGTGTTACTAGAAAATGAAGTAAATCTTTAAGTAGTAGAAAATTATTGTTTACTATATCAAAAAAAAATTGAGTGTGTATGTGAGGGTCATTATAGTTTTTCACTCAAAAATAAGTTTGTATGTTGAGAAATTTGATCTCAGCAAGCTGAGACTCTAATACCAAGAGTATATCCAATAGCCCATAGGACAGACTCCTTAAACCTAATCACAATATGCCAAAGATGTCCCCTGTGAGATTTGAAACTAGCTGAATGGGATAACATCCCATTGTGCCAACCATATGGTTGTTCCAGAGGAGAAAATGCGTATAATTAATAATACTGTTAGATACTTTAGAATCATTGGTTATTTTATTCACTAGATTCAAAAATCTCTAATCAAAATCTTTATTTTTCTCCTTAGCATTCATTTTAATCCTAGATAACTCTAACACTAATGTTGTTCAAGACTCTGCTTCACAACACTCTGAATGAGACCCTAGGAGGTGGTAAGGAGAACTACCTTGATGTAGTGGAGGTTTATTAGTAACCAACATGGATTCAATCTCTATTTTGTCAGCTTCTTTCCAATAATAAGCCTAGCAAAAAAATGCATTATTCCTAGTAGAGAAAGGGGAACTAGTTAGAGCCTCAATTTGAGTTCTTTTACATTTTACAGATATAATATACTCAATTGGAATTTGGTAAATTTTCTTATTTTTTTCTATAGTTAAGACTCCAAAATATTGGATTTGCTTAGGAATATCTAGAATAGATTCACTAATAACAACAAAATCAAATAATTTTTTTTGTAATGATTTTACTCGATCAAATGATTTTACTAGTGAAGGTTTCCTTGGCGATTCTAAAACTTGAGATTCTTTGGCAAGTACATGAGATTGGGAAACCAACTCTAGTACCTTTTGAGTGAACTAAGAAGCTTCACTAGAAAGTGTTTTTATAGGTTGTGTTGGAGATGATTTTGATCTAGATGAATGAGTTAGCTAAGATTTGCATGAACATTTTACTACCATTCATTATCTGAAGCCCTCTTTCTAGCACCAAATTGTTGAGAGATAGGAATATCCCTCCATCAACTAAAGGAGAAATACTCGATGGTAAAATTTCCCAATTAAACCCCCTCTCATTTGAGATGGTAGTTTTTTATTGACATGGGGGCTTGGTTAGTCATTTGAAGAAGAAGAGATAAAAACAATTTCTCCAAAAGGGAAAATTTCTAACATAATATTCTTCTTAAAAGACATTTAGAATTAACTAATATAATCTATACAAAATACATATCCAGGCCATGGGCATAAGACTATTTTAGAAGTAGATGCAAGAGAAAATATGGGTTATTAAGACCGCATAAACAATTCATAAACACAATAACCTTTTAAGCACATGCACATCAATTGTTAACCAATAATAAATTATTGGGATAGATGATATGAGAACTTATATCAAACTCATGAACAATTAATGAATATTATCATATTATGGAAATGGATTTCTCATAAAATTAAATAAATGAAAATTCATACAACTCATAGAATTGTTGTTATATAACATTCAATAATAAAGAACAAGATTCATCAAAAGATCATGGTCTTTAGAAATTATATTCAAATTGATAGTAGTATGCATTCTTGAGTACAAAATTTTGCAACCATTCAAAATAATGAAAATGTTTATTAAATAATAATTACAACTAAAACTAAGACTTGCTTCATGTTTTCCATCAACTTTCATTCAAAATAAGAAAGATGATCCTCGCATGTTAATTCAGAATAAGAATCTTCTTTGTTTGTGGTAGATTCTTTATTTGACCTACTCTTTCATATGTGACTACCATAAAGAGACTTCTTTTAATATTTGAGAAATGAGTAGAGGTTTGGGAATTTCCATAATATGTTCACATTTTAGCATCCCTTTATTTCTTTACATCCTTTAGGAAAGATGGTATGGAATTATTAGTCCCAAGAACTGAAAGTTTGGCATATGATTTTCTTCAATGATATATAAAGCTACATCCAAGAACTTTGTATAATTCTTCCTTGCTTCTTTAACTATTTCCTATAAATAGTTATGATTATCAAATAATGTGTCTAAGTATACCTACAAATTGAATTGATCTTTGTGTGATGTTTTTGGAATGTTCTTTATAAAATTACTGGCTTGGCTTCCAAATTCTTCATTTTTTAAAATAAAATTTCACTTCCCTATGATATTTTAATTGAGATTGAATTTAGTTAGAAAAATCAAACAACTTATCTTGTTGTTGTTCTATCTCATTTAGCTTGTTATAACATTTATCTTGCAAATCAAAGAATCTAGAATTGATTTTGATGGATTCAACTTTGATGAATTCAGAGCTACCTTATTTTGATAGTAATTATAGAACACTAATATAATTCTAATATTTACTAGTAATTTCACTCACCAAAGGAATTTGTTTTCCTAAATAGTGACCAATTCTTTTGAATGGTTTTATTTAGAAGAATATATCTCCTTTTTATAGAGAGACTCTAGTTGAAATGCATTTGCAATGTGTTTTTTGGTAAATAGAACTATTTGTTGTTGGTATTCTCAAATATCAAAACCTCTCGATTTTTCAATTGATTTTGTAATTTTAAAACTCACTATTTTTCTCTCTTTAGTTAAATAGTGAGTTTTCTCACCAACCATATGTTTGCACTAGCAAAGGCTTCTAGTGGATTAACAATTTCTTCAACAAAATCTTCATTAATTAAATGGAAAGCATTCCACAATAATGCTTGTTCTTGGGAGGTTTCCTCAAGTTTCCCCACTTTTCTCTTTATACCCCTTTCTTTACTTCTCCTTGGGATGGTGTAGCTTATACATGACATGGACATATTTTGGTGTAAATGAGCCAACAACTTTTTTGGAAGAATTAACTATAATTTGTGTATATTCTAATATCAATGTGATAAACAATCAGTTGTACCATATCATAATAGAGAAAAATGTCTGGCTAGGTAGTGATTTTTATGGTCCTAACTTACTGAGGCTCATGAAATTATCCTTATCCTCTTCATATTAATTCATATTCAAAATCACCCTCCTCTAAGTAATTATAAATCTTGTTCGATTATGTGTTGTTCTTTATCCCAGTATTGTGTGAAGTATTTGAGAAGAAAAATGAATGGGGATTATTATCCTCATATTCATTTACAAATTTCACTCGCTCACCCTTACCATTCTTCATCATATTGTGATATATGAACCTACATTTCTAGAAAACTACCCAAAATATAAATTATATTGAACCAATTAACGTGATTTACCAAGAATTTGTTTTTCTTAAAATATAAGGGGAATACTAAAGAACCTTGTACCACAAGACTACTATGTTATACTTTAGAATGGTGACTAGAAAACTAACTATTTATTAGTATTTTTAGAACATAATGAGAGGAATTGAATGAGAAAACTGTATAAAATTATTTGATAAACGAGTTTTTAAGTTGTGATTTGCGTGTTTTAGGAGCATATCATTTTACTACCAGTGAAGTAATGGTTCATTATCCAAAGTTTAAATATGGGACAAGATAGTTTGAGATTTCAAACTAATAGGGGGAAATATGGATTTTCTTGTTAATCGACCTTTCGAGATATTGGACCGTGTCTAGAGTTTCCAATTAGTCATAAGTTGAATGTGTCCTGATATATAATAGAAATATATCACCTTTTAACAAATGATGGAGAAATATCTATTAAATGACTAACAATCTACAAGGTTATCGATCTACTACATTACTAAGATATTGGAGTATTGGATTACCAAGATGTCAGAGTATCAATTGATCAGGATGTTAAAGTATCAAGTGATTGGGTATCAAGTTATCCATTAAATGTAAGCATTAAACCTTCTCCTAATATTGACTTATTAGATCATCGGGCTATCGAGATGTCAGGTTTCTGGAGATCAAAACATTAGGTGATTAGGTATTAGGATATTTATGTAATCAAATAATGTCTTGATACTAATTGGACCCACTATTGTGCTTTAAACATTTCCATTGTCTACTTGAAAATATCCATTATTGGGACTCTCGGTATTGGATTTGTTTATTATAGGATGGTATTTTGATAACGTCCACACTCAATAACCCTAATAAAATAAAAAATGTTTTCCAATTAAGTGGATTTAATAGTTTATCTGTTATCAAGATTATAAAGTATTAAGAGATGTTTCTGATTAGGAATCTTTAGGATGCCCTTTTCCTTTTCTGTTTATAATGGATTAATGCCTTATTAATTTCTAATATAAAATCAAAACCTAAGCACTTAATATTTTTCATCATAGAACAAAAAATAATAAAAATATCAATCAATAAATCGAAATCAAAAGGCATATAGAAAATAAATAATTCTATAGGAACCCCATAATTTTATTAAGTATATACAACGATGAGGGGTTATTATACGAGACACAATGCTACTTGGAAGGAAATTTCAAAATAATTATTCTAGCCTTAAATTATTGCGCGGTGACCAATAAATCCAAGAAATTGGAATTACAATGATTGATATATATATATATATATATATATATATTTTTTAATTTTTTTTTTAATTTTTTTTCTTTATTTATTTATTTATTTATTTTTTATTTTTATCTATCACCTACATACAAGAACTAATGACTAAGGGGTAAAATTATATAATATTTTTCCAAATTATTGAAGGCATGCTATTTTAGTTATGTTAATGCAATAGGACATTTTGGAGGGCTAACATGTGATGGAATATGGGATTCTTCACTTTATCTAATGCATGGGATTTTTCTTTAGGGATAGGTGTCAGACTTTTCTCCCTGGAAATAGTTAAACAACTCACCTTTCTAAATTTCTATGAACCCTACTCAATATAAGGAAATTTTGGGAAAAAATCCTCATTAGTATGTAAATTCATAAAGGGTTGGTTATCTTGGTGGGGGTGGGGGACTTAAATTTTTTCACTTTGTGAATTTGACATTTGGGGAACTTGACTCAAGTGACTTCCATCTTGGAATTTCTCATTAGAAACTTGAAACGAGCTAGTATTTTGGGATATCGAACATGCCAAATCACACCCATATTGGACAAATCAAAGTATTAGAGAGGCCCAAATTGCCAAAATACTTAATCTTTTTTCATCTCATAGGATTTATTGGAGGAGAATCTAAGATTATGTTAAGGGGTATCAATTAGAGGGGATTTTAATCGTAACATGGTACTTTTAGAATTGACTGTATCATAAGGGAAATAACAAGACACTTTAAGCTAAATCATGAGTGACTCAAAGATAAAGACTTCATTCAAACCTTAAAGAATACTTTGGTACGTTTAAATAATCCCCTAAATGAATTAGTGGCCATCCAATTTCACAAAAACTTGAAAAATTCTAAGCAATAATAAATTTGATGGAAAAAGGAAATGCGAGAAAGATTATAGATTCCTATTAGAGGTAGAAGAGTCCCTAGCCACTAGGCTTTCCTTGAAAGAATTTGGTTCCTTAATGGACTATTATAAGGTCAAGCTTACTCAACTAGAACATAAAAGAAAAAGTTAGTTACTCTTTGATAAAGAGAAAGAGTGGTTACACAAGAACAAGCTAATTTGGCTTGAGGTAGGTGACATTAACACCCAATTCTTGTATCAATTTGTAAATAATTGAATTAACATCAATTATGTCTAGAAAATAACTCTAGAGGATGGGACTTAGGCCAAAACTTTCCTAGACATTATAGATGAGGGAGTTAGTTATTTCAAAATATCTTCAAAGAGAACAATCATTGCATATAGTTTCCATATTACATTTGACAAGTTTCTTTCCTAGATTCATGGATCCTAAATACAACCAAAATTATTATCATAGATGAGGGAAAAGAGGAATTATATTTTTTTGTTAGTTATTATGATTTCATTTAAAATGATCTTTGAGGGGTAGTGTAGGCCTCAAGACAATATAGGAGAGTATTAAAAACTTTAAAATAGCATTCATAGAACTCATATCAAAGATAGACAACAAAAAGCAATATGAAAGCTTTCATCCTATATCCTTATGTAGGATTATTTACAAAAGCATCTTATATCGACTGATTTTTTTTATATCAAGATAGGTATCGCTTAAGCAGTTTGGCTTCCTCGAAGGAAGGAAAACATTGGGAAAATATGTGATGCTATTAGTATGTCCCATTAAGGCATAAAACATAAGAAACAAAGACTCTTGATTTGTTAAATTTGATCTACCCAAACATTTAATAGAGTTAGCTGGCTCCTTCTCCACCACCTTCTCATTCACACAGGATTCATTTTATATTTTGTAGCATGGGTCATGGAATTTATGATCTTAGTATCTTGGTAGTTTTAATTAATGGGGCAGGGTCACCCTTCTTTGTGCTCAAAAGAGAAAATTGGAAGATATTCACATTAGCTCCACTCCTCTTTCTCCTTGTAGTTGAATATCTTATTAGAGCACTAAAGGAAACATTGTAAAATGGTTCCTTGAAAGGTATATTAATTTAATTTCATGTTTTCTTTCATATCTACTATTTTACAATAATATATATATATATTTTCAAAGTCTAAAAAATTATGCTGGATAACCTTAAGGAGATCTTGGATCTTTTCTATTCTGCTATGGGAATGTTGGTAAATTCTTCCAATTTTTTAGTAAACTGATGTGGATTTCTAAGCCATAAAATATTTATATTATGCACATGATATTCACCTTACTTATAATAGTCTTTGACATAGGTTGTAAATACCTTGGGTTCCATTCAATGGCTAATATGTACTAATAAGGTGATTGGTAGTGGCTCATAACAAAGTCAGAAACAAAAGAAAAAGAAAATTGAACACTTGGTGCAATAGATGGCTATCTTGATGTGGTCATTTATATTTAGTTAAATGTGTTCTTGAGGCCATTATAGTCTACTAGATGTATTACACTTGGATTATGAAAGGAATATTTGATCATATAGGAAAGCATTGCTAACACTTTATTTTGTAATGGATGAGAAAAAATTATGGGCATTGGTATCTTTAAAAGAAGGTCACTATGTTAAAATTTCAAAGAGGTTTACAATTAAAATAATTATTTGTATTATCCAAATCTCTACTAGCCAACAATGTTTGGAGATTACTACAAAGACAAGGTCTTTTGTCTCAAAAGACTAAAGTTAAGTATTGTAGTCCCATCTCCAATAATGAATGGATACATTAAAAAATCCTGATGATAAGCCACAGTGGATGGTTTGAAACATCGATTCAAGCAATTATGGATGCAAATACAATGGATCAATAGGGTCTCTACTTTAAGGAATTTCATGCTTAAGCCATTGTTTAGAGACATTAAGAAATTATACGATATTTTTTTCTCACATCACCTTTACACATATATACAAGGAGAAAAACATTAAAATTGATAGGTTTTCCAAAGTAAGTCAAGAGAAACAAGAAGGAAGATGGGAGATCATTGAGTCCCAATAGGAACAACTGCATTCTTATATTCATGAATCTGAGTTCTAACTTTTTTCTATTTCCAAATTATTGGTTGATTGTCCTAAATGTATTTAAGATCATTGTTATCAATTTTTATAACCAAAAATTTTATACTCTTCATATATCATGTGTAGATGCTGGTTACTCAATAGCTAGACATATCCCTAATCTACTTGAAGATAAAAAAATTCTTTTACTTTTCATTGACTCTACACACAATGAGAATATTTTCTTAGAAAAAAATATCCATATACATGATGATCTCTTCAAAGTGCTTTACAACGATTTTTGGTGTTTAAAGGACTTTAGGAAACATTGATGAGACATTTTTATGCTTCGTTCTCCAGGCACATGTTTATGTATGACTATTATATTACTTTTATGATTTCCCACATGACCTCCATAAAAAAAAAGTAATCGTAAAACGTTTAGAGTTTCTTTGTAAAGAACAG
>Ga0068628_1001147_pt1 | contig 10771 bp, 6 predicted proteins | sample InSIn2gowninarea_FD_77431 | JGI IMG/M metagenome (GOLD analysis project Ga0068628, IMG submission 77431) | Clean room microbial communities from NASA Spacecraft Assembly Facility at Jet Propulsion Laboratory, Pasadena, California, USA -... ... | reverse complement strand
TTGAATAAAAGATCATTGTAGTTGTCGCTCTAAAAGCCTCCATTTTTTATGCTCTTAACGATGGGTGCATACTGATGCACCAAGTCCATGACTGGTCCGGTAGTATGGCAAAGAAAAATCAACCATTCTACCCACTCCAACAGCAAATTCAGCAGCTCCTCATCGACATCAAGAACTCTAAGGAAAAAGATCAGCAGACGAAGTTTGAAGCAGAGGTAGCCTCTCTAGAATTCTGTGTCCAGCAAATCAAGGATGAGTCGGTGAAGATAAAACAGAAGATGTGGGATATCCGACCATCGATCAACACTCATGTCAACACTCTATGAGAGCTCAGTGATGAAATGGAGAAGCAGTGGGCTTCCCTATTGAGCAATCGACTAGCCTAGCCAACTTCTAACATGACGATAGAGTTCATCAAGAAAAATGATGCAATTATCGTACCCTAGAAAGTAGCACTTGATGACTACACACAATTCCACCACGACACAATTGTTGTCGTACCAGAGTTGGGGCCTCCGTTTGGAAAAGAACGCCAGCAAGAAGCAACAGCGACATAGAAAGAAGTGGCAGCAGTGTCAGTAGAAACAACCACGTTAGCAATAGCAGAGGCACCAGTAGAAATGTCAATCACACCAACAACACCAACAACACTGACAACACTAAGGGAAGATTGACTCAGGGACGAGTCAATGGAATGTGGTCATACCATGTTGGGGCCTTTGTTTTGAGATTTTTTGGACAAAGAATTCAATGACAAGTGATAGGGACGACCATTGGAGTTGTGGAGTTGACATCCGAGGGAAGAAGAGAAACTGGAAGATGACTAGTAGCCATGGAAATGTGTTGGGAAGGAGCAGGGATATCTGAGCAAGGAGAGAATAAAGTCAGCCAAGAATGAAGGTAGGTGAGCAGAAGGAAGGCAGAACTAACAGTCTGAGCAAATGGAAGAGGATAAAAAGCAGAAGAAAGAGCAAAGGAGGATTGTTGTTAGTCAATCGAGTGAGCCTGTGATAGTTAGTATTCCTATGTTGCAAAGGAGTGTAAACAACTCCATGGTCATGTCTGTGTCTGGTTATGTTGGTTATGTTATTCATGTTAATCAGGCCTTGAGCCTTATGTACCGCTTTATGTTACGTTAATGGAAGAGACGGTTCAAATCCACCTTGTGTTCTTAAGCTCTATGTTGACTCTTTAAAAAATTTAAAGAATGCATCTGGTTATATAGTTTCTTGATATGGCATGAGTAGATCATTGTGATTGGGTTAATATAGATGCTAAGCTATTATACTTTGATCTCTTCTGTTTGATATGACTCCTCTGGTGCCTAATTCCACTCTCATCTAACTTCAGTCACGGCACGCCTCAAGTGAGACTCCTTACCTTCTATGGGTAAGGTGAAAATGCTAGCATTTCTCTAGACTACAGTGGAGCCTTTTGGCCCATTGTGCCCGAACCCGAGGTCTCAACCCTGTTATCATTTTTGTGCCAACATGTGTTAATGAGTAGGAAAACACAATGAGTAATATATCAAATTGCAAATGCATGAAGGGTATTTCAATTGACTAGGGAATAGTTTTAATGGATATATGTATCACATAGCACATAACATTCGAACTAGCTCAACATTGGTTACTTTCTTCAATGATTTTTTATTTTTACAATCCAACAACAAAAATGGTTGTAGCATGCATTTCTCATTTTTTAAATTTGACTTCATTGTGGACAATTCATATCATCAAAGAGAATGCATGTATAAAAATATTTTTGTTTAAGCAATTAGACAAATTGAAAAACACTATAGTTGCTAATACATTAAAAACCCAACAAACAACATAAGGGAATGGACATTAGAATTTTAGTTAAGTAAAAACCCAAGCTTTTAGTTCTACCATTGATCCCCATGAACTAGAAGTCATTGTATATGATTATTAGTTTCTATAAAAAACAAACTTGTAAATTGTTTTCAGTTCACAACCATTATTTTAACTCGAACAATGCAACTAGATTTCAATAACATAGCAACTAAATACTATGAAACAATAGAGATTTTTTTTACCCTAGAAATGTAATTTGGGATAACTAGCTTGGAATGGAAATGCTTAATATTTATTAATCAAGAATATACAAAGGCCTTTATAAATTATTTTTTCTCTCTTACCCTTTAGAAATTCACTTATAAGGATAAAATAAATTCATTTTGGATCTCAGTGGAGCAACCCCCTTTTAATTTGTTGTGCAAGAGGATATAGGAAACACTAGGATTTTCTAGGGTAAGTGAAAATATAGGCATCTTTTCCATTTCATTTTCCATTTATCTCTTTGTTGATATCATTCCTTTATAGGTTCTGATATTTATTTTATTTTGTTAATTATCTAGTGCCACATTTGCAACTCAAAGTTCATTGCCTTGAATGGGTAGTTGAATAAGTCAACATGTGGTCATTATAATAACTATTGAAACCTCCTAGTTCATCCACTTCCATAACTTTGACTATTCTTTTGCAGCCTCTTCCTTTGAAGTGGATATCACTAACTCTTTTTGATGGAATTATTCAAGATTAATCACAATGAGAAAATTTTCTAATGTTTAGTTTAGGTTTTCAGTGATTGGGGGTTTATTTTTGAATTTTTTTAAGACCTTTCACTTGCATATCTGCATTATTTATTCTCTTGGATTGATTATACTTCTTAATATTTCTTAATGATAAACCACATTGGTTTGTTCAAAATGTCTTTTTATGTGAGCCAATTTTTTCTCTTTGTGATTAATCTGGAAGAATTCCATCAAAAACATTATAAATCACAGAAGCTTGAACTCATAAATCATTAACTCTTCTTTTATAGCCTCTTCAACTTACTTAGCCTCTTCTTTTTTCTAATTATCTTTTATTAACCTGACTCATAAGCCATTCATCTTTCTTTGAATACATTTTGGATCTTACCTCCCCATTGAAAGGCTTTTGGTCTCCAAAAGTTGGATTGTTGAGAAAATGGAAGCACTTGGACTCCATTTGCTTCTCCATATCCACCATTCCATCAACAAATAAGATTGATTGTTTCTTGCTTATCTTACCCTATTTTTCTACTAGAGTTATTTGCTCTCCCTTTATGTACTTTGACAAAGTATTCTTTATCGCCCTTGACCAAGTGATATTTATTCTGTCTCCTGAAAAAGTACCATCCCTATCCTACAAGTATTGGATACCAATCGTCACTTTATAGCATCTAATTGTGCAACTTCACAACCTACTTCATCAAGATATCTAGCATTAATGTCAAACTTGATTTTACATCTTTGAGTGATTCTCATACCAAATCTCATTTGCAACCATGCTAGTGAACTTCATTGCTCTAGACCATAAATTTATAGACCAAGCTCAGTAACTAATATTTCGAAAATTAAATCGCATTGAGATTCATTGTCAAATAGAGTATTTACATTCCGAGTATTCACATGGACTTTGACTCAAAATGGTGCATGTTTATCTCCACTTGTATTTGGTTGCTTCAATGTAGTTCAAACTATGGCTTTGTCTAGATCGAAGGTGTTTTCTACCACTTTTTATCTTTTTTCAATAGTCACCTCTACTTTCCTCTCGGTCTTGAGCCACTTTCTATGCAACTGGATTATGTGTCTATCGTTGTTGCCTCTTATTTCCTCTTGTACTTGAGCCACTTTGAATGCAATTGGATTATGTGTCTATCACTTATTTTCCATGCTCTCATCCACATTTCAATGTTTTCAATTTATATTTAGATCTCTCCCCTTTTATTGTGGCCACCGTATTCTTTTATTTTGTATTGTTAGTTTCTTCTTGGCATTTATATTGCTGCCCTTTATTGCTGTCCAAATCAATATAGAGATTTATTTCTTACTTAGAAGTCGAACTTGGGAAAACCAACTTAGAATGGAAATATTCAATATTTATTAACCAACAATTTGGAAAGGTATTTACAAAGTATTTTGGCTCTCTCTTGGCATTTAGCATTTTTCCTATAGGAATAAAATAAATTCCTTTTGAATCTTAGTGAAGGAACACCCTTCGAGTTTGTTGTGCAAGAGGATATAAGAAATTTTTTAATCTATGACATAGCTAGAAGGCCAAGTGTCCTTTATCTTTCATTTTCCCTTTGTCTCATTGTTTGCATCATTCCCTTCAGGGTTATTGTCTTTATTTTTATTTTGTTAATCACTCATTACTTACATTGGTAGCTAAAAATTTATTTTGGTGACTGGATAACTAATTCAATGCATGGCCATTATGCTAATAATTGAAACCTCCTACATCATCCACCTCTATAGATTTGAAATAATATTTTATAGCATCTTCCTCTATAGCAATATCACTAGCTCTTAATCCATAGCCTTTACTTTTGCTAATTATTTTTTCTTAACCCAGGTCATATGCCTTTCAGGTTTATTTTCAATTCATTTTTGGTCAATGGAGAAGGATTGGTACTGGGAGAAATAGTGGGATTGGGATTAGGAATAAATGATGTTACTTTTAGTTTGAACTTTCACCACCTTTCAAGATTATCAATCTATATGAGAGGATTCCTACCAAGTAAGAAAACAATCCATTAAGACTTGTGCATGTATCTCTTCTTTTAGATAGTTGACAAAGCATTCCCTAAAAAAAAAAGTAGGAAAGCATTCAATGTGGATGAGAAGTTACCTAAAATCATCAATGAACTCTTCGATTATACAAAAAATTTGAAGCTTAACCAATCAACCTAAAAAATGAGTGTTTATTTCGAAGCATTCATTGAGATTTGAGACAAATTGTTTCAAAGTAGTATATCCTCAATGGAATTTCTTATGTCATTGCCATCATTTCCAATGTTCAAGATCTAATTATAATATACTCACATGAAGTTTCATTAATTCATCTATGATTCCATGTAGGGAACAATGATATTCCATTTGAGTGACCTTGTTTTTTGGGCCATATCCATCAAATTTGTTGAGATCCACTTTAGGAAAATTGTGCCACATTTGACTCATAGGTTCATGAAAAATTAGGGTAGAGTGAGGTCTTGTGGTATAGGATGACTCAATGCCTCCCTTTTTGGATGTTTAGTCTTATCATTAGTAAGATGTGGATTGAATATGCATCACCACAATTTGGACAGTTAGAATGTGATTGAATCCAAGCTAGAAGGCTTTTCATAGATGGCATGAAGATTTTTTTGGGTATAGGAGTGGTTGTGGTCTATTTTTTGTTGTAACTCATCACATAGAGTTCCCGAAGAGGAGACTTTGGTATCGATCTCTACACCTTGAGTAGCCATAAAGATGTGGGTCCAAAAGGAAAAGGTTAATGGATAATGGTATCAAGGTGGTCGACATTGCATTCTATCTTTGTTGAGATAGTTTCCTGGTAATGGGGTGAGAAATTCCATCAAAAATAGATATCAACCACTCCTTTACCTAGAAAAATCTTAAGGCCATTTGTGGTAAGCTCACCAACCTAAATTAAATCACAGATTAGTTATCTAGATTTGTGGTGATGAAAATGCATTAAACAGAGTTTACAAAGATAAGACTTTGGTAGCTAGCTCTATTCCTTAAGTATCCATGGATATGTGGATTCATTAAAAAAAGGTTACTAGAGAAGTTAAAAAGGCTATCAACAATGTGTTTTTTGTTTGTTGAGATAGTTGTTTGGTAGATGGTCAAACAAGTCCACCAAAAAGACTTACTCGAGAGTGTTACTATAACAATTAGCTTGATAGAGGAATTTTATTGATATAGGTCTCAAATAAGGGTGTAGGTAGTACCCAAACTCTTTGTTTACTCTTGGAGTTATACTCCCACTTAAAAAACATTACACTAACTTTTCCAAAGTTATAATCCCACTTGAATATTACTATGATGATTCTTATGGATTTATACTCCTACCTAAATTTTACTACGTTGATATAATTCTCAAAGTCTCAATACTACAATTTTAGGAATTTCATGGATTGGCATAATGAATTAGGGTTTTTAGTGACATAATTAACAAATTTTCAATATGAAAATTTATGTAGGAATTTCATAGATTGGCAGTAGGGAGTAGGGGTTTGAGGGTCTTGAGGGAAAGGGAATGTTATGGCCTATAGATATTTTATATACATGTAGGGTCTAATATTGGTACTCTTTTCAACGTCTCAGGTCACAAACTAAGAAGAATCTACCATACCCTTGGTTGTACTACCTAGTTACTCAGCTATTAGAGAGTATTCTTCTTTTGTGTTGTTTATAGTGCACTGTAGCAATAAGATGATTGATTATCTTATTAAATATAATTTTATATAACCTGTGGGACTTCTAATATACTCTAGGGTACATGGAAGTAAAACTACATTTATGGGTGTTGTCTAATGTAGTACTATGAGAAGGGGTTCCAATAGGGATTATAAGGGTGTCCAACCTAGTGAAATTGCTTATAGTTTTTGTATGTAATCTTCCCATGCCACAATATAACATAATATAACTAACATAGGGGTAAGGCCCAACATAATTTATATAGGAGTATAAATCAAGTATGGACCATGAAAAGGTGTGTTTGGAGTATATGTCATATGACAAAACTTGGTGTGCACCATAACACTATGAAATATGGTGAGGCATATGTGTAACATAATATGTTTGGAAAGGATATCACTTTCCCCAACACAATATTTGTAAGGTAAATAGTAATGCAAGATGGGGGCATATTATTATGCATGTGAGTTGTATTAAACTTATCAACAATTAAATGACATGATTGCATCATGTTGCCAACTTTTGACACATGCATCATTATAGATATAAAAACAGTTTATTGGCATCTAGTCTCCATTAGAAAACCAATTTCCAAAATCAAAGCTTACTTTATAAGACTCCAGATATGTTCTTAAGTGGTAAGGGACCAACCTAAAGATATTTAATAAACCTATGTTTATGGTAGAGGAGAGGTATCTTTAAAGGATAAATTGAAAAATACTTTTCATCAACCTGCAATGTCCACCAATATTTGAGAGCATTATGATTATTATTCCCCTTATCAATGGTGTTCATTTGCTAATGGAAATTTGGGTCTGGACTAGGGACTCCTCCCAATATTTTAGCAATGAATCATAATATGGAAATTACTCATAAAGGATTGTTATAGTATAAAGAGACCATTGGATATCTATGGATTTGAAGCCAAAGTAAGAAGTATAATTTTTCATTCTCCTTCTTGAAATGTAAGATATTGTTTCCATATTGTCACTTATCATCTCATTATAAATATGGCCCAACAATGAACTTTGACCTATTTTCCCCTTAAAACAATAATTTATCCTCCTCATTGGGACATGACTTAAAATTGGCAACATTAAAAGCACAGGGCTCACTCAAGATAAATGTGGATGGTAGAGTTAAATTTAGGAGCTATAAGTTCTTAAGTTTACCCTTCACAGAAAAATTATAATCTACGAGTAATTGTGGGCATGCCAACAAATAGAGCTCTTATAATGCCTTTGAGATGAACACCAAAAGGTGGTTCATCATGTACAAGGATTTAAATTACACTTCACCCAAACAAATGGTGATAAAAGGGTTCTTGGAAGTTGGGTTCTAATTAGTCTTGGTAATCATGTGAATAGTGGAATCCTCAAGGAAAGCATTTTCAAAATGAAAAACATGTTCAAACTCCATACTAACATCTTTGCTTGCATGCATTAGAGAAATTTTGAGGTCTAAAATGGGCCTCCTAAGGAATATTATAAAAAGTGGAAATAATAAAATAAGATTAGATTACCTCATCAAGTTATGGAGGAAACAAAAGAAAAAATTATATTTTCAACTCGTATTTTCAACTTGTCTCCCTACGATTTTATTCAAATTTTGAGCAAGAGCATTCGTTGGATGCATAATTTAATTTTGCATCGAAGGAGTACCCATGTTTCATATTTTTTATGAACCCTACTACATGAAACATGTGAAACACATGAAAAATGTGATTCAATCTCGTTTTTCCATGTATCTCACATCTTTCGTGTAGTAGGGTCCATCAAAAATATGCAACATGGGTACTCCTTAGATGAAAAAATAAATTTTGCATCCAATGAGTGCTCATGCTCAAAATTTGAGTAAAATAATAGGGAGATAAGTTGAAAATACGAGTTGAAAAGGTAGTTTTTTTATTTTTTCATTTTTTTTATCTTTTTACCTTTTTACTCCAAAAATGGTGAATCATCCCCCATGGTTGACATCAACATATTGAATCTTATTGGTTATTGTAAATTTTATTTTTGTTGTACATTTTTGTTTTGAGACCCATTTTTTAACTCAAAAGTTCTCGAATGTCAGCTTCAAACAAGATTTTATGATCAAATAACACAATAGGAACAATCCCATACTCTTCTTCTATGATACTAATTTGTAGACATAGAAAGGAAAGTTATTAAAACATGAATCAAAGTCCTTAATGTGATCATGCTAACCATATGTTTAGTATCTAAAATAAAACAATAGTATTATGTTCATGGTCATGCACATTGTTGGATTTGCAAGTGATGTAAAGTTAGTGGCATTGAAAGGAAATTCATTACAAAACCCTAAACTTAATCCTTGACCATTATCAACTTCAAGAAAAATTTCATTATTAAGGATATAAGGGGATCAATTTTGCATCCCATTTCTACATTGGTAAACTCTAAATCATAAAAAAAGGAGAAACATTAGAACACATATTGTCACAAAACCTAAATTTCAAAGATGAACCGTGTGGATGATCAAAGGGACTCCTTTTTGAAAATGAGAAGCTTGAAATATCGATATGGTATTATGTTAAATAAGGATCAAGGAGAACCCACCCCTTGAGTGCCATTTATTTTGCAAGAGCATGGAAAACTTGTCTAGGAAACTAGCACATAATAATTTCAACATTATCCTTATATTTTAATGGGAAAACATTACCAGCACTTAATATGATACAAGGAATAGACTTGGTTTTCTTTATATTTCATTTTAACTTCGAAGAATTCCATACGGGTCACAAAAATCATGATATTCATAAAAAGGTTATATACTTGAGGGACAAATTATTTTCAATAATAACGTTAAAATCTTAGATATGATGTTTAATTGGATTATAGTTGAGAGTATGGTAAAAATTCATCCATCCAATACCAAAAGGGTGACTACAGGTGATTAAGGACATTGTCGTTATTATAATTGCTAAATATTTTGGTACTCAAAACCATTCTAGTTAAGCACCAACATCAATATCTCATGGCCTAAGTGAGAATCATGGTGAAATTGGCACCAAGTTTTAAATCCATGAAGGAAAACATGCATAAATGATGGTGTGTGGTGACAATAGGATTAGATATTGTGCAAATCAAATTAACATTCTAATAAGGAATAATATGTTCACTTGATTCCTCTATATAATAATGTGAGGTGATTTAATAAATTAATGGTCATGATTATGTAAAAGGTAAGATATTTCCTTGGTTTCAAAGTAGAATGTATCAACCAAATATACCTAGTGTGAAGCACTTTCATTTGTTTATTGAAATAAAAGAAATGAAATCTAAAAGGGATATCTTTACTCTACTCTTTAAATTTTATTTATTTGAGGACTAATGCTTAAGCAAAACTTTAATTTGTTTGTAGCAAAATATAGGAGAATTAATTCCTCAAAGTCTGGATGATTTTGTAGCATATGAAATTCACACTTAGGTATTCCCATACACCTACCCATTGAATAGTGTCATGTGTGGAGCACCCTTGCAATGGATTCATGCATAAATTTCCCAAATGATGATACAGTACCCTCTCGTGTATGGAACACCCTTGCAATAGATTTGTGCATAATTTCCCAAATTATGATAAGATACTCCTCAACTGATATGCTAATGTGATATACACCTTCCAATAATTCACCTTAGCCTATAGCATGTAGGTGGGATATTATGGCACCATTTATCCCTTGGTCGTCAAGTTTGTCTCATTTTGACATTTCAGGGCTCATTTTGGGTAATTAGTAAATTTGGGTCTAGGGGCACAAACCCCTAATCAGGTTTGTATTTACTTAAAATATCTCTATTGGAATTGTTAGTTAAGGGGTCAAAAGGATTGAAACCTAATTAACCCTTCTTGTTCTCTAAGTGGGAAGCATACCATTGGTTCCTTGTAGAAATTATGTTTTTAATCCATGATCCATGTAATAGAAGCTCCTTATAGGGCTAAAAAGTCAAACCTGCAACATTAGTTCAATGGCCATGATACTAATGTTTGGAATGAATTTATCAATACAAATACTAGCATAAGGTAAAACAATGATCTAAACACTAACCTAAGGTAAACAAATGCCTAGAGATCATTTGATTCCCTATTTATACCATTTATTCCTCTCTCAAAATCCACTATAATTTTTTAAACTTATTTTTTCTTTGAAAACCCAACTTTACAAGTAGACACTTGCATTATAAATTGATGTCATTCCACCTCTCCCAAACCCCTAAGATTTCTTGCACTAGTGATATCCAATTCCTCTATAAGAACTCATTTTATTAGCTTGGCTCCAATCTTGTAGGTTACATCGATTCTTAGAGCATGTTAATTTAAATCCTTGTACATGATGAACCACCTTTTGGTGTTCATCTCAAAGGCATTATAAGAGCTCTATTTGTTGGCATGCCCACAATTACTCGTAGATTATAATTTTTATGTGAGCCAATTTTTTCTCTTTGTGATTAATCTGGAAGAATTCCATCAAAAACATTATAAATCACAGAAGCTTGAACTCAT
>Ga0068628_1001146_pt1 | contig 10775 bp, 13 predicted proteins | sample InSIn2gowninarea_FD_77431 | JGI IMG/M metagenome (GOLD analysis project Ga0068628, IMG submission 77431) | Clean room microbial communities from NASA Spacecraft Assembly Facility at Jet Propulsion Laboratory, Pasadena, California, USA -... ... | reverse complement strand
TTTTTCTTTTAAAAATATATTTTTTTTTTAAATATCACATATAAATAGAACATAGAATGTATTACACATAGTGTAATATAAAAAATATATATATATATATATATATATATATATATATATATTTGCTAAGTATGATTAATCTGTTATTTACAAAAAAAGAGTACTGTTACAAAATTTGAGCATGGAAATCCATCATGCCTAAGAGATAGGCCGTTTGAGCTTGACTATGTCCAAAACTGGGAAGTTGGACGAGATATCCCAGGCAGGGGAATCAGAGAGATACAAACAACTAGTGAACACAACAGAAACTAGACAATAGACCTGACACATGAACATAGATAGAATTTGACAAACAGAGCCAAAAAAAAACCTTTTCCACAGGGCGGCAAAAAACTGTTGGGCAGCTAAATACCAAGTTTACTTGTTAGGTGTCTCCTCCAAAATCCTGCACCATCCCTCTTCATGTTCCTGCCTGTCTAGCTGAGCTTGAGCAACTGGAATTATATTGACAGCGCTGGTTGGCTGAGTTGTCCCGTGTTGCATATCAGTAGTTGGCCTCAGAGTGTTGGGATTTTGATCTTCCTCTGTGTGAGGTAAAGGCACACTGGTCTCACCCTCGTCTTGGGCTTCTTATAAAAAGAGGACAGAGACATGAGCCGTAATCCGAGGGTGATTGAGAGAACAGTTAAATGAGAAAATAGCATAGCCAAAGGAAGGCGAATTGGAAGAGCCTGGAGAGCTTGGATCCAGGAACTAACTTGGTCTCAGAATGGTCTCAGTTCCCAGAGGTGGAGGAGCCTGCCCCATGGATCCAGACCCAGCGGAAGGGCGAGAAGGATTGCCCCGGCATGAGCCTCCGCGGCTGAGCATGCACTGGCGGGGTCTCGGCATTGCGGAAAGAAAATCATGAACAGCAAAGTGGAAATCTCCCACTGCAAAAAGAAAGCCATGAACAACTGCAGGAGCATTGCAAGTAGCCGAGGGAGTTTTATACGCAGCAGAGGGATTTCGACAGGTGTGAACAGCAGAGGGAAAACCATTAACCGCAGCTATAACCCCACGAACAAAGAGAATACCGCCAACACGAGCAACAGTGGGAATTTCACGAACACCAATGAGACTTCCACGAACAGCCGTGAGAATTTCCGGAACACCAGTGGAGATTCCACAAACAGCATTAGGAATTCCACTAACACCAGAGGGGTTGCCACCAACAGCAGAGGGGAAGTTATGCACTGTGAGCCCGATGAAATGTGGCTATGCTTCCACCACCTCAGGTGCAATCTGATGACAGAAACCAGAGCTTGTCCCCCATGAAACCCAATCTATTGCAAAACCCTGAACTGTCCCAAGCAAAATAAAACACAACATCATGTTGTTGAAGCTGAAGCTATTTAATAATCGATTTCCAGCACCTCGATCCTCACCCACCATTACTATGGCATTCATGGTGGTTGCAGACTGAAATTCTCCAACGCAAGCGAGACTGGACGTCGATTTAATGTCGAGATCAAACAAACCAACTGCCGTAATGTTTTCCACCTGTGGGCTTATCACCTCCCACATGGTATCCTGTTCGGTGAGCATGTTGGACAGGTGCCTTCTCTGCTGCGCCCTCCTCTGTCCCATCACAGTTTGCGCGTTACAAGTCACCCGCATCCGGGGGTGTAGCTTCTTCTTGAACCAGCTGATTGCATTCCTGTATTTTATCATTGTTCGATATTATGTTTATTGGTCCTGTGAGTAAGGCGATGTTGCTTTCTACCCCCACATTGGCTAGGATGTCGGCGTCTTTGTTGCCATCCCTCTTAACATCACTGAAGATTATTGCTCTGTTGTTAAGAAGCTGGAGTTCTATTGCTTCCAATATGGCCTCCAGTCTCCAACTCGTTGCAATCTTTCTAGCATGAGAACCATTGAGGAGTTGTTTGACCATATTGATAAGGAGTAGAGAATCGCCCTTAACCTCCAGGGGATGGTAATTGTGTCCTTGCTAAGAGGAGACCTTGCCATAAGCCTTCCATTTCCGCCGAGTTGTTGGTATCCCAACCAATATTTCCAAAGTAAATCAGATGAGGAATTCCTGCATGATTCCTGAATATTCCACCATAGTCTGCTTTTCCAGGGTTTCCCTTTGAGGCTCCATCAAAGTTGAGCTTAAAAGTGTGCTCTGGAGGAGCTGTCCAAGAATCTCTTTTTGAATTGATGGTTCTTGAGGGGGTATTGTTGAGAGTTTCATTAGGGAGTTGTATATTCCAATTTTCCCAAATGGCTCTCTCACTGTCGATTGAGGGAAGGTCCTCCTTAGTCCAGGTATGTATCAGCAGAGTTTCTTTGAGGTTTTTTTAGAATTTGCTCCATATGTATTCTATAGGAGATCTTTGATCTTTGAATATACGTTTGTTCCTTTCTTTCCAAATTCCCCAGATTAGCAGACCTGGAATTATCTTCCAGATATGGTTAAGAATTTCACTCTTGAAGGGTTTCTTTTGCCATTGACGCAGAGTATTTATGATGTCCTCTGCCACTCTACATCTTCTCTGACATCTGAAGCTTACCTTCTCCCATAATTGATTGGCCATAGCGCAAGAGTCTAACACGTGCTGAAGGGTTTCCTCCTAGGCTTTGCAGTTGACACACATTGAGGGACCATGGTAATTTCTTCTCCTCAGCCTATCCCAGGTTAGAATTTTCTAATGTCCAACTAGCCAAAGAAAGAGAGACACTTTAGGCCAGATACCTAAATCCCAAATTTTTCCCCATAGGAGATCGAGGGGAGACGGGTTGGAGCTGATTAATTTGTAAGCTTCAGAAGTTGTAAAGGTTCCTTTTGGCCCATATCCCCATATTAGGATGTCTTTGCCTTCGGAGTGTCGTATGCGTCGATTTTAGAGCTCCCGTTCCAGACTCTCCCTGAAAGGGCGATCCGCATTCCTTATTAACCTGTCACTTTAAATCCATTGCCTGTATCCTTGCGCATTCTCCTGGGTCCAGTGTTGTCTAATTGTTTGCTGCTGTTGCTCCTCCCCAATATAGTATGGAAGCGGGTGGAGAGTGCTACTGAGCTTTGGCATTTGCTTCCAGGCGTCAGTCTAGAATCGTGTTGTTTCACCATTTCTTACTTCCCAAAAGCTGTGGTGTTGTATCAACATGTAATGTTGCTTGGCCGCATTCTAGATGAGGGAGCCTTTTGCATTGGGAATAAGTCTTATAAGCTCCTCTTGTGGTCTGTGATTTGCGTATTTGGCTGTCCAGATGGTGGCCCATGGTTTGTCAGTGCTGGAGAGCCACTGCCACCAGAGTTTGGCACACATTATCGAATTGCTTTGATTGGGATCTCGCAATCTAATGCCTCCCTTTTCTTTAGGTAGACATACAGTTGTCCAATTTACCAGGGCCCATTTACGATTGGTGGCTGTGCTCCCCCATAAGAAGTTATGTTGAAGATCCTTTATTCTTTTTATAACCCATTTGGGCGTTGCTAGTATTGAAAACAGGTAGAGCGGCATAGCCTGAAGCACAGCCTTTATGAGCACCACCTGACTTGCAATGTTTAGAGTTCGATGCATCCAAAGGTTGAGACGAGAATCCAGCTTGTCAATTAAGGTGCACCAGGTGGAGTGTTTGATGGATGAGTCAATGAGGGGGGCTCCAAGATATTTAGAAGGGAGAGAGTCAATGGGGAAACCCAGAATGCAAGCTATTGCACACTGCACCACAGGGGAGGTATGAAAGAAAAAGATTTGAGATTTGGCATTGTTAACGTTGGTGCCCGAGGCTTCAGAGAAGTCGTTGAGTAGAGATTTGAAGAGGGAGGCTTCCTGAACCGAAGGGTAGCCAAACAACATGTTATCATCAACAAAATACTGATGGGTTATGGCTGGGGTACCATGGATGGAGAGCCCTTTGAGCTGCTGGGAGGCAAGAGCAGATTTGATATGCCGGCCCAAACCTTCGGCCATTAAAACAAAAAGGAAGGGGGAAAGAGGGTCGCCCTACCGAATTCCTCTGGACAGACTGAAGGGTTTAGAGGGAATGCCATTCACAAGTATGGAGAAGAAGGAGGAGGATATAAGACTCATAATCCACCGCACCCACATGGGTGAGAATCCATAAGCATTTAACATTTTTTTCATATAAGTCCAACTTAGTTTATCAAATGATTTTGAGAGATCAAGCTTCAGTATCATACCTGCCTGTTTGTGATGCTTGAGGGAGTGAATTACTTCATGTGTGAGGATAATTCCATCGAGGATCTACCACACTTCTACATAGCTAGATTTTTCCGGTGATATTAGCAAAGGCAGATGAGGCTTTAACCTGTTAGCTATTACTTTAGAGATAACTTTGTAGATGACGTTGCATAGAGCTATAGGGCGGAATTTGTTCGGTGTGTTAGAAATCTCTTCCTTTGGGATGAGCGCAATGAAGATTGCGTTGAGGGAAGGTAAGAGCCAGTGAAGAGCTCTGAATTCCTCCACAACTTGCCACACCTTGCCTTTTATCATCTCCCAGAACTTGTGATAGAAGGTGGTCGAGAAACCATCCAGTCCCGGGGCTTTGCTCTCTTTGAGCTGGTGCATGGCTATGTCCACTTCCTGAGGGAGAATAGGGTAGAGGAGGAGCTCATTATGTTCTTCAGTGATAATTTTTGGAATTTTTTGGATGATTTTTTCTATGGCTGGATTTTTGTTTGCCAGAGGCTCGCTATGCACCTGTTTGAAATGTCGAAGAAATTCCTCCTCGATTTCTTCATGGTTTTCCACTCTTGTCCCTTCCTGATTTTGTATGAAGGAGATGTTGTTGTGCATTCGTCTTTGGACAGTAGTTCTATGGAAGAATTTGGTGTTCCTTTCCCCCTCTTTTAACCATCTTATCCTGGACTTTTGCCTACATAGGATTTCCTCCTGCTTTCTCCTCTCCTCCAGTTAAGTATTTATGCACTGCTCCTGTTCTAAGGTCCAATTAGTGTGTCCTTTGGTGATGATTTGTTGCTGGAGATCTGCCATTTCCTTGTTTAGATTTTGTTGTGCATTGAAGATATTTCCAAATGTCTCTTGATTCCATTTCTTAATTTGGGTTTTTAGATATTTGAGTTTCTGTTGAAACTGAAACATTTAAGATCCTTCCGGCAGGCAGAAGGTACTCCAAACTGTTTTGACGAAGTCCTTGAAAGTAAGATGTGTAAGGCAACACTCTTTGAAGAGAAAGGGTCGCTTGATTGTGTTGCCGGGCCTTTGCCATTGGAGAGAGATGGGCCAATGATCAGATCCTGAGTAAGGGAGAATGGCAGTTGCTATATCCCCTCCTAGATGAACTGAATTATCAGTGATGAGGAATCTGTATAACTTTGAGGCGATTTGATACTTCCCAACTCTGCGGTTACTCCAAGTATGTATGTTGTTGCAGAATTGCAAGTCGATGAGAGAGTTGTTTTGTATGAAGTCTTTGAAGTGGACATTTTCCTGATCCATCCTAATTCGCCCTCCTTGTTTTTCCTCCAGCTTGGTGATCATATTGAAATCCCCTCCAATGATCCATAGAGGATGCGTTCTGCTTAAGCTTAGAGCTTCTATTGTGTTGAGTAAGGCTATTTTGTTTCCAGCTTCCTGAGGGAAGTAGACATTAGTAAGGTTGCCATGAATATTAGTACCTGTAATGTGAAAGGTAGCCTGTATTATATGGTGGGAGGCATGAAAATCATGGAGAAAGATCGTTTGCGGGTTCCACACTATAGCTAATCCCCCTGATGCTCCTTCTGCGTCCACTGCTACCGATTGGCATCCTGGCCAAGCTCTGGAGAGGATACTTCCTAGCGTACTGCCATTGCATTTTGTTTCTTGAAGAAAAAACATTTGCGGTTTCTCCATCTTTATCATGTTTTTTAGAGTTCGGAGTTTCCCTGGGCTATTGAGCCCCCTTAAATTCCATGAAGTGAGCTTCATGATTCACTATTGATGAAGGGTTTGTAGTACTTCGTCAATTTTGCATACCTGCCTAAGTCCACCAGTATTTTTCCTACTTCAATTGTTCTTTGGAGCTCCATTCTTCTCCCTCTCTTTTTAAAGTCTCTTGGGGGAAGGCTACCATCCCAGGAACTGCTTGGTTGGATGCCTAGTTGCTTAAATTGATATACCTTCGAGAGAACTATTTCCAGCTTGTTAAGTTGCATCTCTGGGATTTGATCATAGTTTTTCTTTTTGCATGCTTGCTCGAGCTCAAGTATGTCCAGTCCTTCCATGTCGAAATTTTCAGGATCTTCATCCATAATCTGCGGTTGACTTCTTTCACCAGTGGTTTCTTCTAAGGTGATGAGATGGTTCAAAGATCCATCTACTTCCATTTGGTTCATTTTTCCTGTACTATCATTTTGATTATCCTTGGGGGTAGCCTTTTTATCCTTTGAGTTGAGAGAAATAGGGGTGGAGCTAGAGGGATTGGTAATATCGGATGTGGATAGCGGTACCGTACTTGGCTTTGAGCTCAAGGGTTGATCTTCTGAGGTTTGAGCCAGAATCTTAAAACTGTTACTCGTGGATGGAAGAGATGCAGAGTCTTATTGGGGTTTCCGCCCAGGAGCAGGTTTTTTGTGAGCTCTTTTTCGGTTATGAACTTTGGTAAAGCCTTCTTGGGTTGACATATCAGAGGGGTCAGAAACAGGGGCTTTGATATTTAGCGGGCAATCCCTAAAGAGATGCCCATGAGCATGACACTTGTGACATCGAAACGGAACATGTTCATAGTCTAGAGGTTGGATCCATTCATAGTCATCATGAGAGAGACTTACCGAATCAGGTAGCGCTTTGTCCAGTCGCATGAAGACACAGATGCGGGCATATGAAGTATATCTTCGCAGCTTTGTTTCTTCTGTCGCTTTTATGTATTCCCCTAGTCCATTTCCAATATCCTTGAGTATTCCTTCATCCCAATATTCCTCTAGAAGTGAGTACATTTTGATCCAAACAGGAGCCCAGGTGAGGTCTTCCTTGTCCAGGTTGAATCTTGCTATCCATTCTCTCAAGTACAAGCCTGCTGAGTTAAAGAAGTATGGGCCTTGATCTAAGATTCTGAACTTGTCTTCTAAGCAAAAAAAGATAACAGTAAAAAAACCTTTCGGTCCTAGCCGTAGAGTGATATGGCCCTTGGGTTTCCACTTTCCTGAGATCCAGCCATGCAACGCTTTTTCTATTGGCCACAGTCCTATAAATTTTCCTATGAGTGCATGGTCTGTCATGTACTGTATTGTCTCATTGATCTTCTAACTGGGCAGTTCTATATTAGGTGTTTCCTCTGCTATTGGACTGCAGGTTTTTGAAGTGACCTTGGTCTGTTCCTCTGGCTTGTCTTTCCCTTCTGGTACTGCATCGTTCTTGTCAGTCTGTATTGCTGGATCTTTCAACTTGTTCTGCTGCGGTGACATCTTGGTATTCTTATCTGCATGGATTGACCCAAAGATTAGGGATCCCGTGTGCTCTGGCGGCGCCGAGTTTGACAGAGGGGAGGGCTTTGAGCCCCCCCCTGTGGAGGGTCCATGTGCACCATAAGAAAGTCTGAGGCTCTTTGTCAGGCCCTGGAGGTCAGACCCTCACAGGCTGCAGAGCTGTTCCTGAATGCGAAGATGTAAGACGACTGTCGGAACCCTAGTTCTGGAGTGAGTGTGTCCGAGATGAGGGTATTTTCAAACTCCTCAATAATATTATTTCTTGTCATGTGAATTTACATTTTTCATTGTAGTCAAAATTAAATTATATTTTTTTACTCATTACATGCCTTCCTCATGATAAAAGCTAAATTATATATACTTTTACTTTCAATTACATTATATCTCTATATAAAGTTATATAAGATTAGGGTATAAATTGAAGTATTTTGATTATGGCCGACATTAATTTATTTTCTTATTACTATTTTTAATTTGTTAATTTCAATTATTATTTTATTATTTTTAAATGTAGCATTATGTGACCTGTAGAGAAACTCTCCCATACTAATCTGTAGAGCAACTCTTGACACAATTAATTTAGATTTAGTACAACTTAAAAATATATATATTTTTATAAATTATATATATTTTTATAAAATATATTTTATTACTAAATTTATGAGATTTTCAAGCAATTTAAATCTAATATTTATAGCAACTCTTACCAATTTAAATTAAAAATTTCTCTCTCTAAAGATGAGGATTAAAAAATGTAAAATAAGGCTTGTGATCAAGTTACTCGTAGTTGGGGATTTTCTATATTGGAAATTCTCCCTTAAAGAGGCTTGTGAACTTTTTTCTAGTAATAAAAATATAACATTTTGATACTATATTGGTTATTTATTTGCTATTTTACTGGTTTAAATTTAACTCCTTTTAATAATAAATATGATTTAAATAATACAAATTAAATTATTTCTAGATATTCACTCAAATTTATGATTTTCACATTTCTCCTAGCTAATATTACATCATGTTCAAAATGATAAAGACATGTCTACTTTAAATAATTTAGTTACAAATACATAAAAAATAGATATTTATTTTACATATTCTAAACAGGAAATAAAAGTGCATCACCAAGTCTATTTGAAACTCAAACAATTGCTTCTTAATCACCATTTTGCGATGCACTTGGTATGTTTGGTATGTTCTACTCGCACTGATGTTATCATATTTACCCAACGCACCACCTAAATAATATTTAAAAATTTAGCGATATCTCTATGCCTTCAATAACATGAACGTTCCATCTTGCTGCGAAAATGTTATGCGTGTGCACAAGTGTGTTAATGTGATGCACCGCTACGAAAAATTAAATTTGCAAACCAACATCAGTGCATCATAGGTATGTGCACACTTACATACCACCAAAGCTTGTGCATGAATGTGTTTTTGGCACATCGATATGTTTATTTTATTTCTCAATTTATAGTTATGTTTCTATATTAGTAAATACATTTTTAATTTAATAAAAAATGTATTTTATATAGAGGCTGATGTATTTTTGTATGCCAATCATGTAATAGAGATGTCAGCAGATGGAGTAGTAGAAATTGGAAATACTTAGCAAAACAATGAAAACAAAAACATACAAAAAAATAGTATAAATGACAAAATATCACAAGTACATATCACTCTCCATTTTCATCACCTTCATTATCTTCCTCAACACTTTACGTGATAACATTGTTGTTGTCAAAAACAAGTTTTGATATAGGGTCATGTCTTAATACAAACCACCAATCCTTATCTAACACATCTGGGTAAAAAAACACTGCGTTGCATTGTTTTGGGAAAACATAATGCTCCCTAGCTTCATGCCACATCTTTCTAGAGTTTATAGATATCAAGCCACTATCGCGATGTTCCCTTACATTATTATGATCAAAGGTGTCCAACCACTTGCACCTAAAAATAACACAAGAATGATAAGAAGTCCACTTAAATAATCCATTATATCCTTTTAGCATAACCTAATGTCCCATGCATTAGGTTTTGATCACGGTGGCTTGCAAGACTAGATTTATCAAACATGATTTCGACTCCACAGTGTTGTGTTCTGCATCCATTGTTGACATCCTCCATGTGAAAATGATGTCCATATGCCCACATAGATGGGAACAAATGTAGATATAAGAAAGTGAAAAAATCATAGTGTCATGTATCTAATAACCTGAACATATTTAAAAATATAAAATATATATATATATGTTACAATTCAAAAGTGCAATATGAAGTTAAAATTGTATAGAAAAAGATTATAATTACTGATTTGTTGCACCCAATCCTATATTTAGTGCATCCTGTTTAGCACGTGGGTAACAACCAAATACACCATACTTTTCTTTGACTTTCTCAACTACCCAATTGTTAGGGCATGCCATTGGCATATTTTCTTTTAAATTATTAGAATAAGGCACGCTTGTACTATTCAACCATTTAAATTTTTCCCTATCGTTGTCCCATTTCCTCCTCTTCTCTTCATACAATGCGACCCACATTATGTGGCTTCCATATTGTAAAGAATTAATTTGTTGATGGCTTGAATTTCTGAATTCGCTGATGAAATAAAAGAAACACACACACACACACACACACACACACATATATAGTACGCATGAGATCAAAATATGAATTAATATGAATTTTAGTGTGAATAGTTATTGGGTAGTAATTTGATAAATGATAAGCCTGCACTTACTCTTTATCATGCACCTCTTTCCATCCGTTTAGAGAATCTCCCCTTCTCTTTTGTCTTCATCCCTTTCGTCATCCCAAATCAGTGTACTTGGTGTGTTGTTGATCTACTTGATGTACTCACTAGCATAATAGAAAGACCCATACGATAAATACCCCTTTGCCATAGACCCCTCAGGTTTTTTCCATTGTCAAACAAAACCTTTCAATTTATTCAACTATATCTCTAAAAACATCCAATAGTAAGAAATAATCCCAACTAATTGAACCTCATCTACTAGAGGTATTAGAATATGAACCTGCAATTCCATGAAACTCGCAAGGAGTTCCTTCTTAAACATACAAAAAATATCAGCTATCCTTTGATGCCATTGTGGAATGCTAGCCATATTAATGGTAGCCATAAAATTTAGATATGGCATGTCGTGGGTCTTGGGGGAAGTCATGGTTCACACACCCACACATGAGCAAAGGATAATGACACTACATAATAAATAGTACATAATATAAAAATTAATTATAAAATATCCCATTACATAAAAATAAAAATAAAAAATAAAAATGAAAAAAATCATGTTTTTGACATACGTAC
>Ga0068628_1001145_pt1 | contig 10776 bp, 7 predicted proteins | sample InSIn2gowninarea_FD_77431 | JGI IMG/M metagenome (GOLD analysis project Ga0068628, IMG submission 77431) | Clean room microbial communities from NASA Spacecraft Assembly Facility at Jet Propulsion Laboratory, Pasadena, California, USA -... ... | reverse complement strand
GTGGGAGGATTTTCTGGCCGAGAATTATTTCGTGGAGGATGATGACTTTGACTCTTTATAGTCCACATAGGAAAAGCTAGTAGAAAAACCAAGAAAGAAGCCATGGACCCATGGGCCACAGATAAAGGGGGAAGAAAAAGACGAAGACTCTGACCCTTCATAGTCCACGAAGGAAAAGCCAACCGAAAAAACAAAGAAGAAGAAGCCAGGGACCCATGGGCCACAGACAAAGGAGGAAGAAAGAGATGGAGTGGTGGTGACTGAGGAGATTACGGATAAAAAGCCTAAGTTAAAGGGAACCTCCACCCCTGCTAAGAGATTTACAAGGAGCCAGGCTATTTAGCTGGCTATAAAGGACACTACAGAAGGAGAGGTATTGCCTGAGACAGCTAATAAAAAGAAAGAAAAGCTTCACGACCCACCTAAAGGAAAGGAAAAGGTAGAGTCAACTGAATTCATCGATGGAGAAGTGATGTCCTTCCAAGATTCCCCGATGCATGGAAGCGAAAATGAAATAGCAGAAGAACAACAAGAATAGGAGGACCTTGGTATGCCTCAATCTTTCCAAGGACATCATGAAGGGGAAGTAAACCCCTAGAAAAAGTGGTCTCTGCAGGAATTAGAAAAGATTATCACTGAGCTCACTATTTCGGAACGAGCTTTGAGGAAGGAAAATGAGACCCTGAAAGGAAACAACCTGTGCATGCAGAAAGAACATGAGGAATGGGTTCATAAGGTGGCCTGAATCATGAAGAAGAAGCAGGCTTAGATTGATCATATGAAGAAGAAAAATGAATTATACAGGGGTAAGATTCCTGCAGAATCTAGTGGGAACTAATTGGATTAGTTGGCTGCAATAGCTGCAGCCTAGGACAAGGAATGATTTCCTTTTTTTTTTAGAGGATGCAACTTTTTTTCTTGCATAAGGGACATGCAAGAAGCTAGGTGTGGGGGAGATGTTGAGGCCCAATTTTGCCAAATTTTGACACCTTTTCTAGACTTTACCTCTCTCATTTTGAACTATCCTTAACCCCTAATTATGCTTATTTCGGTTATAACATCTAGGTTTTGCCCAAAAGGGTGTTATATGCTTGAGGTTTGCAAATTAACATAAAAAGTGTCTTTAACTTAATATTAAGCATTCCTTAAGCTAGTTGTTTCCTTATAGAATTCTCATGCCAACTAATATAGAAATCTTATGCATATTTGTTTTGGTTCGAAACAATCTCGCAATTTCTTGTAGACAGCTCATGCGATCATATTTCCTGCAGACACTCGGAAATTCCTGCAGACGCGGATTTCTTGCAACTGCCTAGATTTCTTGCAGCAAAATCAGCGGTTAGCTTTGTTCCACTCATTTCCGGATCAAACAAGAACATGGGTTTTGTGGGGAATTTGTCATACATGGATGGTGTCCTATTGGATGTTTCAAATCCACCATCCAAACTGCCCAGATATGCATACCTCTTCACGTTGGCCACATGAAGGAAAACTCCAGCTATGTAACTAATTTTGTCTAATCCATGCTTTCAATCATGGATTAAACTCAGTAGGTCTAATTTTGACAGTTTGTACCAGTATTGATAGCTAAATAGCTCAGATTAGTAGTTTTACTCATTCGAGCTAAATATGGGCTTTTGAACTTGTATAAATTTGTCTCTGTTTTATATTGTAAGGGGTTGTTGGGTTGGGTTTGCTGATAGCACATATTAGATTGTACTCGACTGTAATATTTCCAGACTAATATAAAATTTTATGTTCTGCCCATTTTACTAAGCAAGATCTTCTAATTTTGAAGGGGTTGTGAGTGAGGGAGGGCCCCCTTTGCTCACAACTCCCTTAGTTGTAGTGTGTGTGTATTTTAATTTTGGTGTGCAGTAATAACTTGTTTACACAGCTAATGTACTCTTTCTGTTATATCAGCAACAAATGTTCTATTAATTGAATGGTTAAGTTTTCATGTTAATATTTTGATTTCATTTAATCAAGATTTGATTTACATTGTTAAATCATTTATTTAATTGTTTTAAGTTTGATCTCTTATCTTTTCTAATCAACATCAACAATAATAAGAGTTGTAGAGGGATGTTTCAATCCGCCCCATAGCCTTTTACTGCCAAATGTTGATGCATAAAAGAGATGTTAGTTCTATGTATGATTGACTGGTTTGACTAGTAAGCACTCAAGGTATTTAGCCTGCATATATTTTGTGCAACATCTCACAAGCTTACCTGCCCTGGGTTGATGATTTATGTTGACAAATTATAAGTCTATAATTTGACTCAACAATGAGTAACAATTCCCTATTGAAATTTGCGGCACTAGGTCTTGAATTAATCTATTTAATGAAAAATTCCAACTAATTTTCTCTTTGGAAATCTAATTTGATGAATTTGTAAAATATTCCCAAGTTATTTTGGATCAATTCATAAGTAGAGGAAGGAATTCTTGATGATATTTTCTGTATTAAATAAACCTATTCAAGAAGTCAACCTTTCACTATCACAAAGGTATGAAATTTTATGGTATACTTGCAAAACAACTTGTTAAATAAATTCATGGCATGGACGTTTCTGCTTGTGTTCTTAAGAAGATTAGGATCAAATTTGAAGAGGGGCATGTAAAGGAAATAATCAGTTGGTTAAAAATGTTTTGGAAAATGTTTATGAACATCATCTATTTTGATTCCTAAAGACTGTGTATTACGATTCCTCCTTACCTTTTACTCTTCCTTAAGGCATTTTTAGTGCTCAAGGGTTTTAGAGGAGAGGAATGTATCCATTGTATTGGATTGATAATCTATGAGAACTAGAATAAATGAATTCTAATTCCATTATACAATACAACAAGCTTGGATTGGGGAAGGATATTTTTGTACAAAGAATATTTCTATCATACAATAATGTTGTTAGCTATTATATTAGATGGAACTCAAAATCTAGTAGAACTTCGTTTAGTACCTAAAATTATTAAGATAAAACTTCTTTTGTATCTCGACCTGAAGAAAGCAACTAAACTTGAGGTGTTGATTGATGATAGAAAGTAAGTGGAGGTACTTGATAAGGTGATATTAGGGATCTAGCTACTATGAAACCTTCCAACCATCCTCCAATAAAGATTATTTTCAAAAGTGGGGAAAGTACCTAGTTATAAGTGAAAATTGTAACCTAGTTAATAGGACCGAGAAGCAACTAAAGCTTTTACGAGTGAATGTTGTTGGAAATGATCTTCTACTAGGAAATAAAAGAGTTTATTATAGCCCTATGGCAGCTGATGTACCATGCTTAAATGTGTCCAAAGTATTTGATGAATTCTACTGATCTTTCTTTTGCATGTGATCATCAAACCTATTATAATTGTTGGAAAAAATAGTTATATGCTTTATATGTTGCACTAAAAATATGTGAAGCTATGTTACAACCAATCCAAGTTCAATAGAAGATACATTATTATCTATCAAGTATCTAAAAGACACAAATTGGTGCTAGATGGAATGCCACATGGACTTGGTCACTTTCTAACGTTGTTGAACATTCTTTTCATACAAATATTATCCCCGTCACATAGATAATTAATATTAATTTTGAGAATATATCTTTTAAATATAGTGGCATGACTACAATAATTTATTTGCAATGGTCTATGCACTAATTATTATAAGTGTCAAACATCACTCTCTTTTTTTAGGAAGTGAGACATTTGGTATAGTACATTCCTAAAAAATAGGCATAACCTCCTAATCTCCTTTAAATATTTTATCATATTTCTGTTCTTGGAATTCAATTATGCAAAGATATGCAAGAATGTAGAAATCAAGAATGATAAAAGAGAGCATTCGAGAAGAAGAAAGTGTTGGAAAATTTTGTAGCATAAAGGATGAGCTCCTTGAAAGCTCAATGGGACATTGTATTAACAAAATATCAAGGGCCTACTAAAGGGTTTGTTCCTCATTTGTAGAATTTGTTTTTTTCTTAGTTTAAGAATAATTTTTTTGTTTTCCACAATTCTTTTCTCTGTATTCATTTATGTAGCTCCATCGCAATTTTTTTTGTTAATCACAATCATAGAGAAAAAGTTTGTACAATAGGCTACCTTTTTGTTGAAAATTAGGCAACTTATGGATGAGTTTCCCTTTGGAAACCCTGCTGCGCCAAAAGAAAGTCCATTATACCTCAAGCAAGATTCAAATTTGGTTAATAGAATTATCAAATCAATATCGTCAAAATAAAAATATTATTATGAGTAAAAATTGAATTTAAGTTCCCTCCTAAATTCTACATGTTAGATCGATACTTTTTAACACTCCAATTTTACCATGACAAAGAATATAATTATGTGTCTTATCTACCTCAAATGAGGAATCAGAATTCATATATCATTGAGAGAAGTTCTTAAACAGTGTGGCTCGATATTTTATGAGTATTGTTTAGCCTCGCTTCTATGGAGAGGGTTCCTCTGTGGCACATGTTTCACATCTAAGATTTCAGTGCATCTATGGTTTAGTATGGAATCACATTCTTTTTGGTTTGATTGGTTAATTTCAGGTGGCATGAATTTGTTTGGATCATAAACTATGGCTCACTCTTCATATTGACTTTGCTTAGTATGGCTCACTCTACATATTGGCTCACTCTTCATATTTTCTTCACACAGAGGTTCACTATAATTAAAAAATGTTGGTGATTATATCCATGAGGCTTGAATTTGTAATTACAATGGCTCTATGGTTCGTATATTTGAGGCATCATACCTTGGTATCTCTATTACATATCCGTGGCTCGCTCTCATTTCTGTGGGCTCATCTTACTTACAGTGGTCGCGTTACAAGGCTTGGATTCTTTTTCAACGATCACACTCTCTTACAGTGGTCGTATTACATTTCTCTCTTTCTGTAGCTTGCTTTGTAACTAGGAGAGTGGCTCAAATTTCTCTCTTTTAATCTACTACATTATCTAACGTTCTCCTTCCATGATCTATGACTCACATTCCTTGGTATATTGTAGTGGTTGTCTTGTTCATACTTGCTTATTCTACGTGGTATATTAAAGTGGCACGATATCATTTATTGTTCACTCTACAATAGCATGATATACTTAGTGACTCATTTTTGTTGTTCTCAACGCGCATTGTATGACTATATGGCAATAGAAATTTGATATTCTGTGTGTGTGTGTGTGTGTGTGTGTGTGAAGTAGTGAGCTAGGAGTTGGTTTATGAATATAGGACAATGGTTTATTCTAGTGGGACAATGACCTTATATGGTGAAGCCCGTGACACATTAGTATCCTTGATAAAGATATTGTGACAGTAACCATAACCATATCTATGTTGCATGATGGTTGTGATTACATAATAGTGCCCTTTGTTACAAGGATTTTGGCTGTGGTAGCACCTTTTTTATCTGGAAATATCCATGACAATATGATTGATCTATCCTTGTTGACAATAATAATGTCTATGGTACATGTGACAGTGACTATAATGAAGACAGTGGGATATATGATGATAATCCCCATGCTCTTTTCTCCTATGATACATGAAAAATATTCTTTCCAGTGATGTTGTTCGTTGATAATGTAGCTCCTGGTATTGATGACCTATTACAGTGACATGGATAATGTAACCTAAGACAATAATATGAAAGTAACCCTCTTGGACTTTTTTAATTATCAGAAATTGGTTAGTTCACAAACATAGTTGTGAACTAACTTGGGTTGGCCCTAGGAGGCATGATGTGATTGTTGTATCATGTTCTCATTGTACTTTGAATCTTAGTTGAACAATTGATGAATATCTAATAGAAGAAGAATCTGGTTGGGTTTTTCCGTAGTCTTTGACCTAAATCATGGTGTATCTTTTGTGCATGATTTTCTTCAGTTTTTCCTTATTGTTCTATTGCATTGTTGATGTTATTGTTCCCTCTACATAATTGTTGATGATGATATAATGTTACGGGGTGAATATAATGTAAAATTTTTGAAAAGTTCTAAATGAAATTATATATAATAGAGAACAATGTATCCCTAAGAAAAAATAACATGTATCAAAATTGGATTGAATAAAAGTCAATGAGAATACCGTCTTGAAGACACTTATGATGGAAGAAAATGAAGATGGATGAGACCTAAAAGAATGCTAGGGTTTGAAGGAAACCCTATGGAGACCGTTTTTTCTTGCAAGTACAAGTTAGGGTTTGGGAGAAACCCTAGGAGTACCCTTCATATGAAAGAGGCTTGGTATGATTTAGAATTATTCATGATATTATGTGAATGATAAGATTCCATTCAGTTATTCAAGTATCTAATAGATTCAAAGAAACCCTAGTATCACATGATCCATGAGAAGCCCATAATAAACTCAAAGAAATATATTTACAGTTTTGGATACTGCCAACATGTAAAGGATCTCCCTGATTTGAGGTCCCAATTAGACCGCACATCATTTGGTGTAGGAGTCCCATCCGTCTGTATGGTCCTACCACCATTAGAAAAGTTTTAAAGATGTGCCTAGGTTACAACACATACATAAGAGATCACAAACACCTCTTTGGGGCAGCAAGTATGTAAGCTTTGTATGACACCAAATGTAAGATGCACAGGGAACTTCCACGACTGGTAATGGGAAAATGAGCCTCTGATTAGGGAACTAATAGTACTATCCCAAGGGAGACCCGAGAGTGAAGAGAAAGGCTTGTTTATTAACTATAAATAAGTTCACACGATAAACAAAAATCATGAAAGCATAACATCACTTATTCAACAATATCCATATTTAATCAACGTAGTAGTTCATTAGTATTAGTATGTAATTAAGCTAGCATATACCACAAACATAACAAGAATAGTCTTACTACATCCACGATCCATGCATGAAGAAGTGTTGGCTCATAGAGCTTCTGATCATAAATGAAAGATTCCAAGTACACTGTTACATAGGTGAAACACTAGATCTAGTAGTGGAACATGAAGTCATAACTTGCTTCTCCAAAGAATGATCTATCTCATATGCACTATAAGAGAAACCAAGGAAAGAATCCAAGATTCCAAGCTCTTTACTTGAGTTATGAGGAGCTATTTATAACAATAAGAGAATTACTTTTGAGTTTCCTCATGACTGTTCAATTTCTATGATATATGGGCTTCTATACAACTTTTCGTATTCTATACATGACCTTTTACATTCAATATGTGTCTTTTCACATTCCACATGTGCCTCTTCGACTCCATTACATACAACTTATTATGAAAGACAAATTACATATAAGACAATGGTTATATGAGACAAAACTACTAATAGGACAAAGTATCATGAAATTGACAAGTCATTTTCTTCCTCACGGAGCTCATTGGTAATGTATGTGTGCCATTCTCGCAACTCCATAGATATGAATTTTATCTAAATCGGCAAGTTCGCTACATACCACATCTTCACCTCCAATGCTTTTGTCAATATGGTCTTGGAGCTTGATTGTACATTATTCCATTGCCATGAAAATTTCATGTGGGCCTTAGCTGGTGTGATGGAGTATTGTAGAATAATGTCTTTAGTGATCTCCAAGACTTCTTGTTTTGATTCTTGCTTGAATTGTTCTATGTATTTCCTGATTTGCTGAAAGACGATTTCCTTGACTCTTATTTCTTCAAGTGATCCTATTGAAGGAATCTCATTTTTATGTGTTATAAACTCGAATTTGTTATGTAGTTGACCATAAGGAACAATGATGTTATTTGATTGTTCTCCTAGATAGATGTAGTTCTGATGACAAAGTCTCAATTGTGCTCTCTCTATCTCAATAGAAATTTGGTCCTTTCCAACCAGATGTTGCATAAGATTTGAATATTTTTCATCCCATTCCTAGAGTTGATCAACAACTCTATTTTCCACTTTGACGCGGGAAAACCCCCATATACCCACAGTATTCATATTGAAATGCATAAACCATTTTGCCCCAGGAATTAATATGACCTACGGGGTCAAGTCTTCATTAGATAATGATTAAGGCCCATTTTATTAAAACTCTGTGGAATAATTTATGATGAACCACAGTCTAGCCCTTCATTCATTCCTTTCATCATCGAGACTTAATCACCTTCATAAACCTTCATTAAACTTTGGGTCATACACAGGCTTAACCCAAAAATCAGCTATCGGCGCTTTAATACTATTATAAAACTTTTATAATAGAATACACACCAAACATATGTAAACCATACCTTTCGTTAATTCCTCTGCTTTAGCATGTTTCTCGAGACTTAGCTTTATCGCAATCGCAGTCGCAATTCTCCATGGTCACACTAACACATGACTTCCTCCATTGCATCCGATATGCGATAACACACCAGATTCCAAACTACAATAAACTCGAGTCCATTACCTTCTCGGGTCATCTCTATATCACATATCACAAATCCTCTCACCTGATCAATACCGCTCATTGCAATGTCGCATATCACAAGGATTAAGGGTCATGGAACATCTACTATGGAATACTCGCTATGCGATCAAATATCCGATCGCATCAGAAATCACAATCACCCATCGCATTTCGCATGTTGCAAGACTTGTGGCCCAAGGTTAAGTCCTCCCTTTGGAATATTGTGATGCGAGATTTAACAGTCGTCCTCCACCATTGATCTGAGTACCCGATCCAATGGTTAACAATAAGATCACAACTCGCTTCCAGCTAGGGTCTGCCCACTGCTATAATATGTTCCGATGCGACACAACTTACTCCCTTTGCTGCGACTTAATCCTGTCCGTTGATCTTCCAGATCTGATGGCTATTGTACACTAACACTTCATTTATTCATTCATCTATTTTTTTAGATTATACGCCATTCTTCAATGTGACTATGGTTTCATATTACTTCAATGGTTCCCATCCTTCCACTGTTCCGCTACATGACTCCTCCTGAGCTTAACTCTGTGAGTTCTTTAATCACGATCGCTCCAGAACATTACTTTAATCCTTCAATCAAATCAATGATCCATTACGATCCTCTGTGTCATTCTTATCCTCTCTGTGTTCTATCTGAACTGTACCTGCATACATCTATTATGCAGAATCCTCTGACTCGCTCATAATTCATCATTCAATACTCGAAACACACACTTACATAGTTTTGGAATTTAATCTCTGTATATATAAACAAACATTTACACAGCTTCTTTATCTTTGGTCTGATCTTCTAATACCAGTGGCCTCTATTACAATCTACCCGTAGGCTTACAGTCACACTCTAACTGGCTAACCTGTCCAACCTCTCTCTGTTTATGCCTTTTTGGCTTGCATTTATACAAAAGGCTTCTAAAACCAATTCCTAGTTTAGATCCATAAACCTCTCAACAAAATCCTAAAATCTCTTCCTCATCCCTAAGGATCCTCTCCAATCCCCAAAATCATGAACTAACTCCTAATGTGAGTTTTACAATTAATTCTCCAATCCCTCAATCTCTCAACTATCTTAAATCTTTCATATTTTCCTAGATTCGAGAATATTTACAAATATGTCTCACAATATTCAATTAAATCATATTCTCATTAAAATCCCTCAAAACTCTTAATAATTACATTAATTCATACTTAGGAAACCAACTTCCTTGGAAACATAAGACCCCCTATGTCTACTAAAATACAATGATAATGTTGAGCTGAATGCTCCTGCATCAGACTCCCCATGTAAGAAAATTTATGACCACCTGGTCATAAGTCTGGATAATTAATTCCTCCTGGATCCCATATTTTATTTTGTAATCTGTCTTTGCTTGTCAACTGTTCTATTACTGTTGTTGTCTGCTGTTGTTCTCCAGGTCTCCATACCTTATGCTATAATGATCCACTTGCCATGCTTTCATAATCTACTGTCGTCTTCCTCTTATTGTCACTCTTTTCCTTTCTTGTGGGTGTCTTCTTCTGAGACACTTTCATCATTAACCTTCTTATCAGTTCAATCTCTCTGTCCAGTATATGCTCTATCTGCTGATTGTCTTCAACTCTTGATTTTGGTACTCTCATTCTTCTTGCCTCCCTTACATCCTTACCCTCTTTTTCAGTATTGTCTTGCACCTTTTTAGCTACTCCCATATTGTCTTTTAACACAATTTCCTGCTTTTGTTTCCTATACCTGTCAACTTCTTATTGTCTTTCATTTATGACAACTTCTTTGTCATCTTTCATCAGCAATTTATCCTGAACATTTATCCTCTGCTCTTCCAACTTCCTCCTTTGAATATCTAATTCTCTATATAACTCAATGATTTTATTTGGAGTAAATTTTGGAAATTTTACACAATCTCCCATTTCTTCATTTGCTATTGGCCCATCATCACATGGTCCATCTTCCTCTGCTAAATCTTTCTTAACATCATTCAGTAGATGTTCTTCCTTTTCCTCTTTTATTTGGCTGTCCACCTGTGCCAAATATGTTCTAGTTTCTGCAACAAAATCTGCACTCATAAGACAATTATCAAAATAAAAAATATAAGGCCTTTGTACCTCTTCTTCTTCTTTTGTCAACCTTTCAGTATGTTTCTCTAATCTCTCCTTTAACTTTTTGGTTAGCACATCAGTATGCTGATTTAAACTCAAAGAACTCTTGAGACTGTTAGCAAGTCTCGTTCCAACACCATCTTTTTTAATGATGCCTCTTTGCACTTGTTCACTAAGGTGAACTGTTTCTTCTCCAGTCTCATTGTCATACTCTGCTTCAAAACTTTCATCTTCTGGAAGGTATTCTTCCATATTTTTGATAGCTTTAAAATATTGCATATCTTCTT
>Ga0068628_1001144_pt1 | contig 10780 bp, 11 predicted proteins | sample InSIn2gowninarea_FD_77431 | JGI IMG/M metagenome (GOLD analysis project Ga0068628, IMG submission 77431) | Clean room microbial communities from NASA Spacecraft Assembly Facility at Jet Propulsion Laboratory, Pasadena, California, USA -... ... | reverse complement strand
GTCAAACACCTTGCCCTCAACCCGCGCTGCCAGCAGCAACAACTTCTGCACCCCACTTTGCACCGCTGGCTCATGATATCCGGGATTCGCCTTCCTCGTCGGCGGCGGAAAAGCCGGTGCACTCGGCGCCAAAATCGATATCGCAGCCTTCAAGTGCTGCGGTGACACAGTCGGGAACGTAAGGACGACCAACGGTCCGGAAAGCAAAGGCGTAAGCGCGTGGGCCGTCCTCTTTCCCTGCACCGCCTCATGCGCGGCCTTCGACAACGCGTGTGTCAGACTCCCATCTGCGGACTCTTGTGGCTCCGGGTGATAGTATTCTACTACTCGTAAGGCTGCGGCGAAGACACCGGTCTGGATGATTTGGAGCTTGACTCCGGATTCGAGATGTAAATTGGGCGTGCCGGAGGCGGTTGCGGCTGCTTGGTCGACTTGTTGGAGGGCTTTTGTAAGTTCGCGGCGGACGCCGACCCATTCACTGGATTTGAGGTTGTTGTGTTGGATGAGGAGCATGACGGGGGTAGAGCGGAGGAGGGAGGCATAGCTTCGTAGGAGTTGGGTTTTGCGGAACTGGGGCGGTTTTAGAGATGGAGGTTGTGTTTTGGAGTGCCGTGAGCCGGAAGTGGATATGGGAATCGTGTGAGTATCTGATGAGGAGGATCCGGTATCCGTAGCTGCTATAGCATATTGTCTTGAGCTTCTCAATGCTGGACGTTTGACTCTAAGGACCGAGCTGATGACCCTCGACGGGGGTTGCAATCGGGGTGGCATGTTGGAGTTTATATATCTGGCAAGATGCCAGTAAAGTCAATTGACCTGCTGCGAGGACAGAGTGCTCAGCAAGGGAGTCTACTTGTAGAACTGATGACGGACGCTCGAAACGGAGATCCAAAAATTACTTGCGATTTCTGCCTTTATTCTCAGGCTTAGTAGCTCAACGACTCATCAAATGACTCAAATTTCATACGTTGATCTCTGGTGTAAGAAATTTTGCAATTTTCTATGAGGAATTTAACGTAGATACTGGAAATATGGCCCAAGGTGTCGAGTCAAGTGCTCCTCAGAAGATTTCTATCACGCCTCTTCTTGCACGACTATGGCCTTCGCCTGGCGAGTCAAATGTGACCGCAGAAGAGATAGCTTTGGCAATTTCTCATATTTTCACGGATCAATTGTCTCCAGTACAGACAGGAGCTCTCTTGACATGCTTACATTTTACTGGATGGGATCGCAGGGCTGATGTTATTGCAAAATGTGCGGAGGCAATGAGAGATGCTGCTGCCGTTATAGATAGGAAGGCGTTGTTACAAGCTGTGAAGTCACGAGGAAAGCCAATGGGACAGTATATGGGAGGACTTGTAAGTCGTTCGGACGACCATTGGTGATATTACTGACAACTTGAAGTGTGACATTGTGGGCACAGGTGGGGACTCCCACCACACTTTCAACATTTCAACTACTTCTTCAATCCTCGCATCTTCATTGCTTCTCCTGAGCAAGCATGGTAATCGGGCGTCAACCTCTAAGTCCGGTTCAGCGGATCTTCTGACTTCCACATTGCCGACTGCGCCCAACTTGATGGCAATTACGCCTAAGACGATCAACAAGGTGTACGAAAAGACTAACTATGCATTTCTCTTCGCGCCTGTCTTCCATCCTGGCATGAGGTATGTGGCACCAATTCGGAAAGAACTGGGATGGAGGACTATTTTCAATCTTCTTGGTCCATTGGCCAACCCTGTTGAAGGCTCCATTGAGGCTAGATTACTTGGTGTAGCTCGGCGAGACCTGGGCCCGGTCTTTGCTGAGGCGCTCAAGATGACCGGAGCAAAAAAGGCTATGATCGTATGTGGTGAGGAGGATCTTGACGAAATCAGCTGTGCTGGAAGAACATTCTGCTGGAGCCTGAAGGAGCGAGGTCCTTCTGACATTTGGATTGAGCACTTCACTATCTGTGCGGCGGATTTTGGTCTGCCCGCTCATGCTCTTGAAGATGTCTCACCAGGGAAAGAGCCACATGAGAATGCTGAGATTTTGACCAGCTTACTGCAAAACCAATTAGCAAAAGACGATCCTATCCTGGAGTTCGTTCTTATGAACACTGCTGCATTGTTTGTTATTTCAGGAGTATGTGAATCGGATAGAACTGATCTGGGCCATGGAGATGATGGACAAGTCATTACGGAAAGAGGTCCGGGAGGTTATAGATGGAAAGAGGGTGTACGGCTTGCACGTTGGGCTATAGAGAGTGGTGAGGCATGGCGACAGTGGAGGTTGTTTGTGGAGGCGAGCAACTCCTTTGAATCGAAGTGAAACGAAGAATTGAGTAAAGATTACCCCGGAACATAACACAAATTTTCACACTTTATAGAACTCTGGTCTCAAAAGTCCAAGCTTCACCACGAGTGCTGTACCAGATGAAATGACTTAGCGTAGCCGGTCAAATATGGCTGTTACGGGAGTGTCTAGGTAGGCAGCTAGTACATATAGTTCAGGAGATAATGCACGGCGATGACGGAGAAGGTCATCAGCACCATACACAGTAGTCATCCTGTCAACATGCGTCCTCGCGAAGTCTGTGAGCATGCGTGACGCAGGCCCCAGATTGCTCATATCCCTGTGAGCGACAACGATCCGAAGCACGTTACCATGGTCTCGTTGGTTTTGTCCGGGGGTGGTTCCCGATGTTGTGTGACTGGCCTGTCCTCCAACAGTGATGTCACCAGCTCTTCTAACTGCTCCATCAATTTCCTAATCGAATTTTGCGCTTCAGGCCATGGTGCTAGTTGCCCTTCGGAAGAGCCGTGGTTGATGAGCACAGCGAGTTCTGAGCCAAAGCGCACCAGACTCACCCACTCACGCGCAGGAGGTCGTGTGTGCCTCTCACAAAGATCCTTTAGTCCGACATTGAGAGGTATTGTAGACTGAGGTGGGGGTCCGAATGACTGATGGAGAGGGATGTCGGAGGACGATGCAGCTTGCTTCAACTGTTTCAAGATCCTAGCGAGATCTTGAATGGATCTACTCGCCAACGCAATCTTCTGGTGAGTCTAACATCGTTAGTCATTGCGTTTGAAGCACTCGTATAGGATATACTTACATTCATTTTGTGTGATATGGCAGGTGAGTTGAGAAAGAGGTAACAGTATTCCAGCTGTGAATAGCACGGCGTGGATAAGCAGAGGTATCAGAAGTCGTATAGGATTGTAGAAAGAGGCAGCTCCAATAATAGTGAACTGCAAAGATGGCACTGGTGTTTGAAGTTGAGAACTGTGATGCAGCACAGGTTAGGTGAAGGAAGAGGAGGGGGAAGTCAGATCCATTAACAAGTGCAAAAAGCAAAATGGGTAAAAGCGTGTTGGCGAATGCAAGCTGAAGATGTCGATTTATATGCCTCAGATCAGTGGGAGCGCTTCGATCTGAAGTTTACAAAGATAATTGCATCTTTGCCAACTTCATCTAAGCACGCCACTATCAACAACAAGAACAACAAGAACAACAACAACAACAACAACAACAACAACTAAGTTTCTCTCATGTAGCAGTAAGAATCTCTAATAGGAACATGAGCTCAAGTTCAAAGTTGGACTGATTTGGTTCTCCACTTTGGATCTTGCGTTAACAACTCTAACACTCTCGACAGCTTCACCTTTCGCATGATACTCAGCCAACTACTTCATCCAATGCACAAGCAGCTGTGAACGACTTTACAGTCAATGTTGGTACGTGGTTTTCATGAACACTTGTCACTATTCAAACACTCAACGCAGGGCTCCCAGCCTGTTGTATTTCGTTCTTCTCTGTCTACAACTCTACTACCATTAACGTCACAACACAGCATATACTTCACGATCAAAACCATAAGCCTATCTCTTCCAGCACACAAATGGCAGACGAGAGGATAGGAGCAATGGGGGGCCCCAACGAGGTAAATGACACTCAAACGATATGATGACCAGATGCTAAAATCATGAAGGGAAACAGTACTGTATATGAGGCGTTTAAAGCTGCCTATCCCGCATATGGAGGGCTTGAAAGTGACTTTCACTCGAGTTGCGCTTTTCTCCAGGCGGTGTGGGACAGGTTTCAGGCAACAAAAGTCCTTCCCGAGGAGTTTGATGCGTTTATTATAACGTATTGGCAATGCTATCGACCCGCGTTTGAAGAGAAGTTGGAGACAGACAAACTTGCCGAGATGATGTCTCCATTACAAGCTTGGGTGTTATTATACAAGCCAATGAGCGCAATATATAACAAAGGGATCCTCAATCTTGAAAGCCTTGCCAAAGCGAAGTTTGATGGCAATGACGTATTATGGGAAGAAGTCTGGAAAGAGATACCATCGAGAAGATGATCTGGGAGACGAGGTCACCAAGCACACTAGACAACATAGACAGTTTCTGTATTATCATGTAGAAAACAAGATCGTCACAGCCATCAACAGAATGCACTTTGAATGCCTGAATAAGAGACTGCTCTTTTGTGTGACTTGAGATGGTTGGATTCCTATGATCGTGCGACTTTGTCAAAAGGAGATTGCGCTGACAGCATGTACATCGGAAATGTACTAAATCCTACTTTGCTGACCACAACTTAGCTTTGTATCTTCCTGACCATCCGTGACTCATGTCACGCGTTATTTGGAAGGTTTATTCGATATTGCGGGTCATAATTGCACATTTCGCTTTGTGTTACCATGGATGCCTGGTTGGACCATTGTTACACATCCAGGCACCTCACACTGTACTTCAATCTCAGAACGACTTACGACATTGAACGATGTATTACAAGGTCATAGGTGAATAATCGAGTTAGTCTGAACATGTCCACCAGTTTTCGGAAGTGTTCGTACTGCATCATTGCTTCGATCTGCATGATCTTAAAAATTTTCCATTTGCCTATGCCAGCTTGTGACTAATTCCCGGTGAAAAATTTGGGCTGTCAGGAGACACAGATGGAATACTCGAAGAAGGCATCAAAGATTTTATCAAATCCCGGCAGGGTTTATAGGACAACATGTTCTAATAAACAATTTTCAGTTCGTGGATTCATTGTGTAACGTAACTTCCTCACCGTTTCCCGGGCATCCTTACTCACTCACCGAAACTCACCGCAACCAGCGACATTCGCGGTAAAGAAAATTTGTTTTACTGCTGCCTTTCTTTGTTGCATATCTCTGCACTCAACAATACTCCGGGGGCAGATTTGTGTCTGAATTTCTTATAACCCCACTAGTTCCGTTTCCCATTGTTTTAAAAGACACTCAGGAAAAGCAACTATAGCCCTCCATCTCCAATCTTCAGCATAATTAAGTCTCCAATCCGGTCCCACGACAATATTCTTGGATCTGTTTAGATATATTTATCGAATCACTTAGGTAAGTTGTCCTTGTACAAAATACACAGTCCTTCAGCCGCTGCATTCGCCCCTGTCTCTTCTACTGTGCAAAGGGAAACTATGAGGAAGTTCCGACTTTGGTGATAATATGGTGCGCTACTGCGTACGCCACTACTAAGTTCATAGGAACACTTCTTGTCGTCAGTTTGTTTTATGTCCTTGGTCACAGTTCTTGTTGTTGGTCACATACTTGCTGTCGATTCAGTTCTTGTGGCTCCTTACATTCTCGTTGGCTACACAGCGCCTGTCTTCAATGATAGTTCATGTTGCCAAGTAAAGTTTACGTCGTTAATTTCCTTACATGTACAAGATGTTCTGCTGCACAAATCTCCAATCTGCAACATAGTCACCCTTTGAGGGTCCCTTTACCATTATTACTGACATATGCAGAAACAATGACACATTTTCGACCCGAGCTGCAGCAAGGATTGCTAAGTGCACTCGAATGGAACCAGGATGAAACAGTCCGTCTCAGAGATTGGATACGTAGCTCATACATGTCGCGTCATTGGGATGATTACATCGTGAGAGGCTATATTCCCGAAAGCCCCATCTCACTCGAGAACTTCGTCCTTCAGATTGTTCGTAAAAGTGTCTACTTCAATAACACAGAGCCAAAGTCGGCCGAAGAGTTTATCGACAGGATGATCGAAAGGTGTGAGCCACAGTGGCCACTCGAACAGAGTGCAATGGGAAAATACATCCCCGTTGTTGCAGAGTATGGTCCAAGGCCAGCAGATGATCATTCCGCTAGGTTCATCACTGGTGTCGTTAATGATAGCAGTGTGGAAGGACGCATGTGGTCTGGGACGCAATCTACCTACATTAAGAAACACAGCCTTATCGCACTCTTATTGTTGGTATGAGAGTCTTCATCCACTTCGAGAAATAAACTAATCATAACAGCACTACCTTTGCACACTTCATGCCGATAATAAGGATGATGAATACCTAAAGAGTGATCATAGACCGGCTGGACTCCCTGACGTAGTCAGCTACGCACAGCTTCCACAAGAATTCTGAGCTATACCACCGTTTCTAATTTTCAGTGCCTGTTTCTGATGTTCAAAAAATGGCAACTGCAAACAAAACTCTTGGTAGCATTAGATTGAGTAGTGGAGTAGAGACAGATACTTCCCTTAATAAAACATTTCTGACCAGGACCAGACATGAGAGAATTCTTGACATCCTAGTTCTACACTCAGCCAGATACGTCAAACATTCTTTGATGCACAAGAACCTTGCATTTGTACCTGGAAAGGACATATCCCACGCAACGGACTTGGAATGTGAGCGCACGTGGTCTCGCTTGTCAACGCTGGACCCACCAGGAATATTTGTGTTTTCATATAATAAAATAAGAAGTTGTCCTTCAACACCAATCAGTGGCTCAACAGTTCTGATTAATCACAAGCAATGTGGCGCAGCGGAAGCGCGCCGGGCTCATAACCCGGAGGTCCTCCGATCGAAACGGAGCATTGCTATCTTTTTGCGGTTTTTTTGGGCTGCATTGTATTGTCTTTCTTGGGGATGTTGCACCTCATGAATTTCTTTTTTTTGCATGTTCTTTGTGCTATTGGGATTTCTCGCTTAAAAGAGTTATTATTCGCTTGGCGCAATCACAATTTAGAACGCTGAAGCAATAGACATTCTTGCCACGCTTGCTCAGCAGGCATACATGTTGTAAATACCGACCAGGTGCCCAGAATCGAGTTGGATTAACAGCTGCTAGAGGTAAATATAAAGGCTTGTATCAAAGCCATAAGCTTTTCATTGTGTATTTGCTCTTAGTCAGGCACAACCAAGATGCTGTCAATTTCTGTGATCTGTCAATGTCAGCTTGCAGAAGCGGATGCAACATCGAATGACGTGCACCCGTCGTTCAAGCGCATCCTGCAGTACATTCATTATTGACGAGGTCCAGAGAGCGGGGTCTTGTATCTGGACAAAACGATCATTTTACATGTTATTTATACTTGGCCTTGTACAAAACACTTCAAACCAAGAGCAAGCTTGCGTCAAAATCCAAAGCGCGTGCTTGTGCAAGGGGTAGGACATTTCCATAATGACGATTCCTGCCGTCAATGAAAGCTACTCCTCGATCCTTCTCTACTTTCCTACGATAGTCGTTGTTTTGCTTGCTAGCGTTGCGGTGTATCGACGCTTCTTCCATCCACTGGCCAGAATCCCTGGACCTGGCTTAGCTGCAATAACACATTTTTACATTGTTAAATTCAATTTATTTGGCCCGCGAAGCCAGTTCTATCTTCAGATTGAGAAGCTTCATCGAGAATATGGTGAGTAAAGATCGTGGTTGCTTTCCTGTTACTTAAGTTGTCTGGACTTGAAGGCTCATTGCACCGACCGCGGCAGGACCCGTCATACGAATATCTCCCAACGAGATTCATTTAAACGATTCAGAGAACTACGAAAAGATCTACTACATTGGCTCCAAAGCCCCATCGAAGGCTGGGTACTTCTACAACGCTTTCGGATTGAAGACAGCTGCCTTCGGGACTCCTAGCAATGAGCTGCATCGCGTCCGTCGCGGCGCGCTCAACCCTCTATTTTCGCGAAAAGCGGTCCTGGAACTTGAAAATGTTGTCCAGTCAAAGGTCGAGAAACTGTCTCGCCGCATGAGTGAGGCGGTCAACAACGGCAAGCCGGTCGACCTTCATCATGGCTTCCGCGCTCTTGCTGTGGACGTCATTACAGATTACGCATTCGATAATTGTTATAATCAATTGGATACTCCCGATTTTGCTGCTGATTTCTTCAAGATGACGAAGGAGCTTATACCTCGCGGGTGGGTTGTCCAAGCATTCCCATTCCTGCTGCCGCTTTCGAACATGATCACGCCGAGCATGGCGAAGCGAATCAATACTGCCCTTTATAATTTCCTAGAGTTTAGAATGGTACGGTGACCTGTCCCGTAGTAAAGCTTTTCAGAAACAACAGACTCTAATTCAGTTTGTGTTGCGGTTCTAGAGATGTGTCAATGAAGTGGCCACTATCAAACAAAATATCAACGAAGGACAGGACAAAGCACCACGAAAGACTATATTCCATCAACTTCTTAGTCCGAACGCTACTGAAGGTTACGTCGTGCACAACGTGGAAGATCTCACCGATGAAGCCTTTACCATCCTTAGCGCAGCCTCCGACACCACCGGTCATACGATGACAACCACCACCTATTACGTCCTCTCCAATCCCGACGTCTACCACACACTGACAGCCGAGTTAAAGAGTGCATTCCCTGATCCCACAGCCAAACTGGACTATCTCACCCTTGAAAAGTTGCCCTACCTTACCGCCGTAATAAAAGAGGGCCTGAGACTCTCCTTCGGCGTCCCAGGACGATTGCCACGAATGATCGAGAAAGACGGGGCAGTGTTCAACGGTTATGCCGTACCCCGCGGGACTATTGTTGGGATGAGTTCCTGGCTTATGCATCGCGATTCGAACTTTTTTTCGAACCCAGACACCTTTGATCCCACACGGTGGCTCGATCCTGCGAACATCGGGAGACTCGAAAGGCAGCTCGTGGCATTTGGTAGGGGGTCTAGGCAGTGTATTGGAATGCAGTATGTCTTCCTTTACCCTCCCAATGGAAATGTTCATAATTAGAGTCCTTACCTATTCTATCACTATTGAGTAGCTGCAACATGGCTGCAGATCCAATTTGGATTTCAGCATAGTAGTCACTAAATTGCATTATAGCCTTGCCTACTGCGAGATTTACATCACGCTCGGAACCATCTTCCGCCGCTTCGAGCACCTGTCTGTGTTTGGGACAACCCCTAGAGAAGTCCTAGACTTTGACGACTGGTTCGGGCCCTACACTGCGAAGGGCGCTAGGCCGTTGCAAGTCGCTGCCAAGGTTTGAGGGAAGATGACATTTTGTGAGAGGATACAACATCAAATAAGGAATCTTACAACACATACGACCATAGATTGAAGAGAACTGGGCATCCCGTCCGCTCTGCCATACATAAGCTTCAAATCGGTGGATTAGTAGTTGGGTCGGTGACGACCAGCGAATACCCACTGTTGTATGTTTTTGAACTTTTTGCTCCCGCTAGCCAACAGTCCGGTTAACCTTAAAGGCACGCGAACATTCTTCGCCATTTCCCTTCCCCCAAATGTTATCTGCACACGGCCTTGAGGTCTGAATTAGCATTCTTGTCGCCTGCGTAAGGATTGCTATCGAGGGCCTTATGCGGACGAGCAAGTCCTAGAACAGCCATGATTCACCGGAATGAGCTGAGCGGGATAAGCGCCATCCTGGGGCGTACAAAGTTCGGCGCCACTTCCTGAGACAGAAACAAAATGCCAAGTCTGCGAAGACAGAATAATATGAGCGGGGAATGATGTTAATAAACACAGTACAGCAGTATGCACGGATTCAGTCAAATAATGTATAAGGTAGAGAGGAGACCAATCCTCCTCATTTCCGCTGCTAAACTCCGATGATTTTTGATCCATGGTATTACAAAAATCCGCAATGACAACCACGGTGCAACATGAGGCAAAGTTGGAGGCAACCTCGAGCGGAAGTGAGAATGAGGCTGAGGAAATATCCCACAAAAGGACTATCAGCATTCCCATGTTCTTATCCACAATTGCCGTCCTGATCATCGTCGCACTTGCTCTTGGGATTGGACTTGGCTTGGGTCTTCCACGCACGAAAGTCATAACCATCACAGAGCACACGCCACCGGCTTTCAACTACAGCAGTTTTTATGGAATTCCTGATAATTTACCTGTGGTCAATGTGTCAACTATGGTCAACCAGACTGAGCTGGACATGGGAACAGGATTCAAAGTCTCTAGTACACCGACAATTCGCGAGTATACTCTCAACATCACACAAGTATTAGGTTCTCCGGATGGCAAGTGTTGACACTCGGAATTGCAAGGGAAGGAAATCTCATATGACACAGGTTTCCAACGACCTATGATTGTGATCAACGGACAGTTTCCCGGACCTCTTATAGAATGCAACTGTGGTGAGCCATGTGCATTCTTCATGGCCGTTGATATTCACCTCTAACACGGGCAGGGGACATCTTGCGCGTAACAGTAAACAATTTGATGGCAAATTCAAGGTATGTACACCGTCATTTTATCATCCCCTCATGATTAATATGGTTGCATAGCACAGCAGTACATTGGCATGGAATCGACCAGAAGAACACGACCTGGAATGATGGGATTGTTGGAATAAGCCAATGCGGGATCCCAGCGGGAGCGTCCTATACGTATGAATTCAACACGACAGAGCAGAGAGGCACATATTGGTATCACTCTCACTTATCCACTCAGTACACCGACGGCATGTTTGGTCCCCTTGTGAGTCTTAATGCTTTTATATGATTGC
>Ga0068628_1001142_pt1 | contig 10784 bp, 7 predicted proteins | sample InSIn2gowninarea_FD_77431 | JGI IMG/M metagenome (GOLD analysis project Ga0068628, IMG submission 77431) | Clean room microbial communities from NASA Spacecraft Assembly Facility at Jet Propulsion Laboratory, Pasadena, California, USA -... ... | reverse complement strand
AATGAGGATGGTCATTTAAACCACATCCTACATTTTTGTAATAAATTATTTTTAGATTTAGCTAGTAGTATTTAAACCCTTCTCATGCATTTATAGAAGGGTCCTGAAATTTTTCAAAAACTTGTCCTCAGAACATGCACTTTTGCACCCTCCAAGGAGGTTTTAATGAATGAATGGAACATGATTTATTGATATCTGCGTTTAATATCTACTACTGATGTTGCAATTTTGTACTCTTAGTGGATGTTGGATTAAGAAGAGATAGATCGTTATTGCTGAAGCTCATGAGTAGAACTAGTTATAAATGGTACGTTTATCTCTTAACTATTTCTTCTTATGTGTTAAGGTGATATTCATGTTCAGTTATTTATATATGAATGCTTGAATGCTTGAGTTATCATTTGGCACTTCTGTATGGTGATAGCTATTTATTTATGCTTAATATATGAGTAACTTATTATGCGATATGTTTTCCACAACTATTTCATCTAACGGTTTATACAAAATGGTTTATCTTTATTGAATTCTTTTCTCATAGCAATTAAATGATCATTATTACCAATTTCCATTTGAAATCATTTTAGATCACATAACTGAAAGATTAAATCCTGGGTTAGTTTTAGAATTAGATATTTATGTTCATTAGATTACCATTACATTAGATTTAGAATAAAAGTATTTTACTTAGAAATTATTAGAAAGGAAATATCAATTCTCAACACACACACACACATAAATTGGGAAATTAGTCCCATATCCCGAGTCGGACCCACTATACCAAACGAAAAAGGAGTTTCTAACCAAGGTCCGGACCAGGTGGGTATCCCTCTTGTTGTAGACCCAATTTTTGGGGCTTGAACACATGGTCGTCACTATTGGTGCGTATATATGGTGTTGTTCATTAACCGTCACCAAACGCCACATTGTCAAAAGTATAGGTGTTGTGGTGACATTCAAGGTCCGTCATGAATAATGACTATAATGATGGATAGTGACCATCACCATTTCATATCAACAACAACGATTTATGGTTACGGACTTTTCATGGTCGTCACTATTGATGTGTATATATGGTGGTGTTCGTTGACTGTCACCATTTCATATTTTGTTGAGGGTCGAAAAATGTCACCATAAGCTCATTGGTGATGGGAAAAAGAGCCTTCATCACCAAAAACTGATCGTCATCATTCCATATGGATATCAGGGCATGATGGAATTGAACCACTAACCTCCTTGTAAAGCAGATGCTCTTCCATTGAGCTAGCACCCTTTAAAGAGTTAGACTTTTAAAAATTAGACCTTGAAACTTCATAAATTGTAAATTCTACAAATTTCAATAATTAAAGTCTCAGAAATCTTTTACTAAACAAGAAAAGCATCACGAAGCTGCATGTACCTACTTAATGTTTATAGAAGTTATGAAATGCGGGTGGAGAAAAAATAATTATAGATAAGAGAATCAATATGTTAAGTTGAATACTCAATTAGAAGTGAAACTTTGAATACATTTATAACATATAAATGACCTATAACTAGCAAATGCACCAAATATTGCAAAGGAAATGTCATAAGTGGATAGCATATGGAAGAAGAGCATTGATGAAGATTGATGCAATATGTTATAGGTTGAGTGAAATAAAAATCTCAATGTTGTTGTTGGTGGGTGTTTAGATATTTGAATGATATCTAAACTTTTGTGCAAATATAACATGGATCTCCAGAAACCATGAACGGCATAGGATATTGATGAGCCTCATAAATGGGTAATTATATGGGCTCATTTTACCTCCTAACCTATTCAAATCAACCATTCTCTTAGCTTATTTTATGGTTTTCTGATTATATTTATGCTTATAGAGTGAGTTGAGTTAGTTATGATGCCATGTGGTCTAACATGTGTTTAATGCACATTATTGATGAATTTTGAGGTCAAAGTCAAGGATCCAGTGGACAAATGGCAGAAATAACTCAAAGTGGACAAATGAGAGGACTTATAGGAGGGAATCCCCCTTCATTTATTATTCCTCATTTCGAATTCCCCTTCATTCAGCTCGGAGTACAGGCAGTCGAATCATGCACTAGAAGGCAGCCGAGCAAGTGGAGGATGACTGATAATTACCTCGAGTTTTGGGAGCCAAGCCTCCCTAATTTTAAGGAAGCCATTGGTAGCTTCATTTGTATAAGTAGATATGCCTAGGGCCTCACTAGGGTCGGATTCTTGTTGGATTTTTGCTTATGTAAACTCTGCTTAACTTCGAGCTTATTATTTTGTGATAGTTTCATGTAATCTTGCTATTGTTTTGAAAATAAAGATGGAATCCTTTTTGAGCTAGCATTGAGTTACCTCAAAGAGCTGAAGCTCTTGGGTTAGGGCCCAATCCAAGCAACCGAGCTCCTCTTTACTTGTATTTGTATGTTTTATTTTAGTTGTAGATTAGGTTTCTGTTAGATGTATTTCTTTTATGGTTAGGAATAGGTTGCTTTTGATGATTTAATAGTTTTCTTCCATTTATGCTTTCTATAGCAGGTTAAGTAGTGATAAAGAAAATATTCAAAAGGATATCAATAGTTCCTTGGCCTCTCTTCCTCCCTTTGGGACCATGATTTTAGGCAAAGACCCTCTTGCTGCCCCAAAAACACAAATTTTCCTATTTCATGTGACTTCTAGTGTTTGCATTTTTTTCTTGCTCAAATCTTCTTCATCATGGTCACTTCTTTATTTGCAATAGTATTCTTTGATGCTTTCATTTCCTACAGTATTCCTTAGAATTTCCTTTCATAGATCATAGTTTAGACTAGTTTGATGCAAAACTCTTTTTTTCTAGATGCACTCATTTCATTTCTTGTTTGATCTTATTGGTTGACTGTCAGTTTCTATGCAGTAGATCTCTTCTAGCAGTAGTCTAGCTTATCAGTGATCACACCCACCATCTAATCCATGCCCTATTTGTCTCCTAAACCTCACCTCAATTCTACCTTAGTTTCCTGCATTTTTCCTAGAACTTCTTCCTCTCTCCTTCAGAAAATCCAATCGTCTTTTTCTCTCATGGTGGTTCATGGTAGACCATAGGCACCCTAACACCTCATTCCAACCTTCATCTACCTTTTTCACCCACTCTCACACCCTCAAAATAGTGAAAATTTCTCTCGGCCTCCTCCTGTAGGCGACCTATAGGACGTTGTTTTTCTTCCTGTAGATTTCATGTGTCCTCCTGTAGATTTTCCTATAGGCTTTCTTTTGAAGTTGGAATGTGGAAAAAGCCTCTAGAAGGGCACCTGAGACCTCCTAGGACCCATCCACACCATCATACATCCTTTCAAGTACCAAAACCGCCCTCCAATGCCACTTATTCGCCGCCACATTCACACACAATAAATTACATACATGTCAATTTCACATAAAAATACATAAAAATCAAAAAATATTTTCTTTACTTGTTTACTTCCAGAAATAGCATAGTCAGATGTTGTTCACTTCCTTGAGTAGGCCATGGCATTCCTTTCATGGTTTTCATAGTGCTTTCAGAAAAAGTAGAATTATTTGGTTAATTAGGGTTTTCTAGGCTTGATTTACATTTCAGTATTTCTCCTTTCTACAATTAGAATAGCATCTGTAGAGTAATATTTCTTTCCTTCCATCACATATAGAGCTTCTTCTGGAATCCATAGAAGTTGGTTTGAGCTCTTAGTGATCTCGCATCGACTGACCAAGTGACAACATGCAGTGAGAACTAGTACTTGTGCATACAACACCAACGCTTCCAAGTTTGTTACGAACTACCGAGTTGATAAGAGTAAAGTAGGCAGCCTAGTAGTTGCAGCATTATTGCTGCAATACTAGTGCTCACCACTTTTTGGTGTCGTTTCTAGGGAAGTGTCAGAGTATTCTGTAATTACTGCTTTCTTCTATTTTCTACTACAACATTCTACTAATAGTTTGTTTTAGCAAAAGTAGACTAGTCATTTCTCTTCTCTAAACTTCTGCATTTCCTTGCTTTTCTCTTCAATTCTGCAAATTTCATTTCAACAAAAGTAGACTAGTCATTTCTCTTCTTTCAAGTTCTACATTTCCTTGCTTTTCTCTTCAATTCTCCAAATTTCATTTCAGCAAGTTCATTTAATCTAGTTGCAATTTGTTTTGTTCAATCAATTTCAGTTTTGCAGGTACTATCAGTGTGGGGAAAAAGAAACAAAAACCAACCAAAAATATTTCCCTTCATGCCTCGTAAGAATAGAGATAACTCAGGAAATTTTTTTCGCAACACCCCCACTACTTCACATAGCCAAACTTCTCTCTTCTTCAGTGGTTGCGATCAAGAAGAACCCTTAGGTGAGCATCCAGACATATTTGAAGAACATGTAGTGGAAGAAGAAGAAGAAAACATTCCTCTAGAGCCAATGGCTGGAGAAAAAATGCTAGGGCGAATGGAGAGAGAATAGAGGGTACCTTTCCCATTCGAGAGACCAATGGGGACACCAAAATGAAGAATATAATCCCTTTCACCCTACCTCATTTCCATGGCCTGACTATGGAGATCATGACACCTTTTTGTTTGAGTTTGTTGTTATCTGTCGAACCTATGACCATGCAGAAGATGATAAAAAGTTGAAATGGTTCCCTTCTACTCTCAAGGATGCAGCATTGCACTGGTTCATGGGATTACCTGGCAATAGCATCACAACTTGGGCTCGAATGCAGCAAGCCTTTAACACCAAGTATCAAGACTATTGTAGGTCAAAAGATACTATAGAAGAAATTTTCCGAATGACTATAACGAGTGATGAGTCCCTGGAAGACTATGAGGAGAGGTTCCAACTCAATTACAAAAGGGTTGGGTGTACACTTGACCCTGAGCCTCTGAAGCTGGTCCTGCTCAAGGGAATTTGGGTAGATCTTTTAGACACCCTCCATTCGCTAGTCGGGGGAGACATCTACCATCTACCCTATGATGACATAAATATTGTTTTTATAAACCATTCTAGAGCAACCAGAAAGAAAGGTAGGGGGAGTCAACCCATAGCCAGTACCTCTTCATCTAACTCATCCAGTAAAGGAGAAATTGGAAACATGCTGGAAGACTTCAAGAGTGAGATGTTGCAGACTCTTGCCATGTAATTGGATACCTTGCATATCAAAAGAAAACAAGAGGTAGCAGAGAGGGCTTTGGCCATTTTTTTCCCTAGATGCACTAAGAGGCATCCTAGGAATGAATGCCCATTGAACTCTATTGAGCTTTGTTTAGTCTGTGAAGAAAATAATTCTACAGATAAATTCCCTTCCTTTCCTAGACTTAAAGTTGTATATCAAGGGTCTGAGGGAGTCACTGAACAAATCTACTACATAAACCAAAGAAGGCCGCTTGGACCTAGACCATACTAGAAAGGGATGCAAGGGACATCTCAGGCATACTATAACCCCAACGAAGTGCCCTCCATACCTTCTTAGGGTCCCCCTACTCATCCTTCTTGGTCCACACCACCTCCTTGGTCCTTCACATCTCAATATCATGCCCAACCAACCACCCATTCATTTCAATCCTATGCTCAGCCACAACCTCAGTGGAATGCATCTCATCAAGAGTGGAGGCCCCAATACAATTCTCTTCCTGCTATTTTGCCTCCACCACCTACCCAACGACAACTGTTAGCTCCTGCTCCACCAAAGTAACCCTAAATTCTTGCCCAGACAAATCCAAACCCAAACAACAGACAAGCTCAACAAGTGTATACTAGAGAACATTCATGCCCAGCTTATGCTATGGAGATTTAGGAAATTAACTTGCGATCTAGAAAAGTTCTCCCAGATAGCCAGTGTCCAACTAGGGAGGCTGAGAAAGATAGAGAGGAAAGTGAACCTAAAGCAAATCCACCCTTTCCTGAGAGACTATCCGCGACAGTCCATCCTACCACAGAAGAAACTAAACTCGTGGGAAAATTCAGGGTATTATCTGGCATTAGACACAGAAGAAAACATGAATAACCTATTCAAGTGCAAGTGTAGAACAAAGGATAAGATGGAAATTGAACATGTAACAAAAAAAGAAGCTTGTATTACTGGAATGAAGATGAGACGCTAGAAGGAACAGAGTATCCATAGTGTCCAAAAGTTGAACCCTTAATATTTCGAACTTTTAACCATTTATAGGCTTTTTAACAATGCTCTCGAACCCTCTGAGGTTCAAGATGTCTTAATCTATCCTTCTGTCTTCTAACTACTTGATGCCATAACTAGACAAACATGAGCTCACAGGTCCCTTTTCATAACAAACACGGTAACTAAATTCTAGTAATTTCACCACGTTGCTAGGTGGCTCGCTCATGCCAGTGGCATTCCATGACCATTTCTGTTGGTCTGGATGCATCATGTGGTTGTTTTTCCCCTTTCGGCCATGCTTTCCATTATTTCAGTTCAATTGTCCAACTGTCACAAACACTAATAGAGCCAACAACTTTCATCCCTAGGTGACTGATGGGAAGTGGGGTACGAGGGCATATGGGTCATTGCATGGGATGGATCGATGGTCAAGATGTTGGTTGGGTGGCGAAGGACGAACTTAGGTGATCATGAACGAGGGTTGTTGGATTGAGATGAGTGGATGGAAGAGATAAAATTTTGGAGGCCTGAAGTTGTGGCGGGAGTGGAATAAGTTCGAGCCATTAGATCTCAGATGAGTAGATCGAACAGCTATCGGGCAGAGGAGGTGCTCAGAAGATAATGGCTAGGAGCAATTTTTACCCAAGTGGAAATAACTTCTATCGGGGGATCATCGAGCAGTAAGTGGTAGAGGTTGGAGTCTGCCTGATTCCATTCATCGGGTGCCATGTAGCAACAGGGGAGAGAGAGGAAACCACCTTTATCGAGTGGGTATCCTTCTCGCTTGTTTCTTGAGTGATATGTGCAATAGCCGTTAGATCTGGCAAGAATGATCTGATGGTGATGATTGATCGAGCATATCACATTGGTCGAGTGCAGTGCGGACTGTCAGATCGGAGGGAAGATTGACGGTGGGGGGACATGGAAGTACAGGATGTCCTCAAGAAATGTGTAAAGTGCACGTATGGGTGGAAAGGTAAGGTTTTCGGGGCAAAAATGGATTAATTTACATAGGGCAAAGGAAAAAGTGGGTTTTTTATGATGTGAGGGTTGGGTTAGGACATGAGTGAACGTAGATGAGAGTGGATGAGAGTGGATGAGTGAGAAAAGTGAAGTGATGGACCATATGAGAACTTCTCCACGACAGAAGAGCAGACCCTTTCCCTTCTTTAGCCTTCAAAATAGCAGCATTGCACTTCAGAGCTAACGATGTCTCCTTCTGGGGAGGAAAGCCTCCTTGCGAGGTTTCAAGAACTGCAAACTACTGCCTTCCCAGTAACAACCAAAACAAACTTATCTCCTAGTGTTCCATTAGGCATGGATTTTATTTGCATAAAAACAAAAACTGAAAAGCATATTACAATATTAAGCCCTCAAAGCCTTATATGAAGTAAAGTTTCAAAAACTGCCCATTGACTGGGCCATCAAAAACACTTTCCATCTCTAAATTGTGCAAAATGAAAGTGTTGTTCATCTGAACTTGAGCAATGACAAACGGTCTTGTCCATAAGGCATCAAATTTACCATGGTTTCCTTTCTTTTCCTTCAATGCATCCCATTTTAGAACCTAGTCACCAACCTGAAAACTATCCATCTTTGCTTTTCTATCAAAGGTTTCTTTAATCTTATTCTAATGACTTCTTGACTTCTCAACTAGTTGTTCTCTGATCTACTGTAATTCAACAAAGTTACTCATTCTCCTTGCCATGTCATTCTCTTCATCCTATTCTTCTTGTAAGAATTTGGCCACAGGGAGAATCAGTTGAATAGGAAAAATAGCATCAGTGCCATACACCAACTTAAATGGAGAAGTTCCTATGGACTTCTTGTTGGTAACCCTGTCATCCCACAATGCAAACTTCAACTTCAAATCCCAGCTCTTTTTGTTGTCCTCCAACAGTTTTTTTATTCTCCTTACAGGACTCTTGTTAGATGATTCTGCCAGGCCATTGCCTTGAGGATAATAGGAGGTAGAATGCATCAATTGAATGCCCATGGATTCACACATGTCCACCAATTCTTTTGCCCTGAAAGATGTTGCATTATCAGTGACTAGTTTGGTTGGGCAACCAAATCTAGTGAAAATATTCTCACTCAAGAACTTTATGACAACCTGATGATTAGCATTCTTAGTGGGTACAACCTCAATCCATTTTGTGAAATTATCAGTGGCTACCAATATCCATTTGTGTTGGCCACTAGAATGTGGGTTGATCTCACCTATAAAGTCCAAGCCCCATTTCTGGAAGGGACCATTGGTGTGTACTAGATTTAAGGGCAAAGATTTTAGTTATTGTCTTCCTACAAACCTCTGACATTTGTCACAAGACCTTACAAAAGAACACACATCAAATAACAAAGTAGGCTAATAATACCTAGCTCTCAGGATCTTGTGGGTTGTGGTTTTCCAATAATGATGCCCTCCACAGATGCTAGAATGGAACTGGTGCATGACTTTCGCAGATTATCCTTTGTCTAGACATCTCAAGAGGATCCCTGATGGTTATTTCCAATAAAGAAGGTTTTTATTAATGCATAATTTGGCTGATCTGAGCTTAATGGCTTGAGCTTTATTAGAGGTAAGCCCTGGAGGGACTTCTAGCTTCTGCAAAAAATGAACTACACTAGAATACCATTCACAGGTGGCTAGATTTTCAGCCAAAGTTTGATTATACTCTTTCTCTTCTGCTACTTCCTCTGTCCACTCACCACCTAAATTTGAACCCATGCAATTGATATCTAGCAAACTATGGTTTCCTCAGCCGTAAGCTTAGTCAAGCCCTGGCCTTTGACCAACTTGGTAGGCTTCACCTCTATGTTGAACTCTATGAATTTTGCAATCCATTTAGCTCTCTTTCCATCAATATCTAGCTAAGTTAGGACATCTTTCACTGAGGCTGAAGGTACATATGCAACCACTTTGGAATTCAGGATATAAATTATGAATGCCTTTAAATATTTTATGAGAGCATAAGCTTGTTTTTCAATAAGGTCATACCTTAGTTCAACATCCCTCAAAATTTTTCTGAAAAAGGCCACAGGGTGCTCTACGCCTTCATCATTTTTTTGCAATAGAACTATTGCAAGTGTATCATAAGAGGCAAAAGAGAAGATATAAAACTCCTTGGTGTAATCTGGGTTGATTATAGTGGAAGCTTCCATGATAGCTTGTTTGATAGCTTCAAAAGAGCTTCTTGCAACATCTATCCATTTTATTTATGATCCTTTCTTCAGCATGGAAGTGATGTGCTTCACTAGCTTTGCAAAGTTTGGATTGAACCTCCTTATGAAGTTAATCTTACCTAGGAAAGATTGAATGTCCATTTTTGACCTTGGGATGGACAATGTCTGAATTGCTTGAACTCTTGCTAGATCAATCTTCACACCTTCAACAGAAACAATATGTCCCAGAAGTTTTCCTTCGTCTAGAGAAAACTGTGACTTCTTTGGGTTCACAGAAATTCCAAAATGTCTAGACTTTAGAAACACCTTCTTCAAATGCTGCAAATGGTCCTTGTGACTGCTAGAAAAGACTGTTATGTCATCAAGGTAAATAAGGATAAACTTGTCCTTCTCTCCCACGAAGGCTATGTCCATAGCCCTTTGAAAAGTAGCCCCAACATTCATCAGTCCAAAAGGCATCTTGGAATACATGAAAGTGCCCCAAGGAGTAGTGAAGGCGGTCTTTTCCTGATCTTCTGGATGTATAACAATCTGATTGTAACCTGAAAATCCATCTAAGAAAGACATGACTCTAGCCCCTGAAACTTTTTGCAGCAAGTGTTCCATCTTAGGCAGGGGTAGTTGTCTTTTTTAGAGAATTTGTTCAGATTCCTGAAGTCAACACAAAGCCTGATTTCTCCATTCTTCTTTCTTACTACCGCAAGGTTAGCTATCCACTTTGAATACCTTAGGGGAACTATGATCTTGGCATCCAACAACTTCTTGATTTTCTTTTCAATCAAAGGCAATAAGAGAGGGTTGATAGGTCTTAATTTCTGCTTAAAAGGGATGGTGTTCATCTCCAGTGGAATCTTATGGTAAATGATGTTGGTGCCATAGGTCTTGAGATCATTGTACTCCCAAGCAAAAATATCAACAAATTGTTTCTTCAGGGTGCAATACTCGAAACTTTGGGCAGAAAACAAGTGAGTGGACAAATTTATGTACTTTGGATGGGCTGAACTCCCTACATTATGTCTATGAACTGCAGACTCATTTTCTTTTTTGGCAAGATTATAAGGTACATCATTATGATCAAACAACTTCTCTAGGGGCACCAATCCTTTGGGTATATGGTTACTAGGCAGCTGAACAATGCTACCTTGACTAGTATCGTACTTTAGCTTGGACTGGTTGCATTCTTCAATGGTTTCGTTTTCTTGGTCAATGTGTATTTCAGAAAATTCATCAATGACTTGTAAAAACCTATTAATTTCATCATCATTTTCAAAAAATTTATAGTATTTGACATTGTTAGGCATAGATGGTTTATATTTCACTTGAACTTCATAAGTCAATTTAGGAGGCAAAGGAGGAATAAACATGCTAGCAGACACAGCGAGGGAATCAACAAGTTGGTTCTTCATTCGAGGGATGTAAGAAATGCTGAAACTATTAAAAGAACCCTTGAGCTTCCATACCCCATCTCTGTATGCTTTCAGCCTTGGATGATTTGCTTGGAAAGCTT
>Ga0068628_1001140_pt1 | contig 10793 bp, 9 predicted proteins | sample InSIn2gowninarea_FD_77431 | JGI IMG/M metagenome (GOLD analysis project Ga0068628, IMG submission 77431) | Clean room microbial communities from NASA Spacecraft Assembly Facility at Jet Propulsion Laboratory, Pasadena, California, USA -... ... | reverse complement strand
TAATGATGGTGTAAGGCCCATATAAGAGTGGTAGAAACTTGTGTGGGGCCCAACAAGGTGCTCCCTTTGAAAATGTAACCTAACTTTGTCGTCCACCTGGAAATTGTCTAGCACCCGATGCTGATCATGACGTTTCTTGTACTTAGTATTGGATCTTTCTCATATGTCATGGACCTACTGGAGGATGTTCTGAATGCACTCATTGAGGTTGTCAACCCTTTCAGCTTTAGACTATACATGAGCCGAATATGTCAGAGTAGTCACAAATAGTATGTCACATCAATGGGACATAGTTGTTGGAATCCAAATCCCACCTGAAAAGGGTTGTGGCCAATTGAGCTATGGAGAGCTCTGTTATATTTTTGTTGGACATCAAGGAGGATTTCATCCCATGTGCATGGATGCTTCGAGTTGTACATGCGCAAAATGACTACGATAGTCCTATTGACAACCTCTGTTTAGCCATGAGTTTGGGTGTGGAAAGCCATGGAATGAGTGAGCCTGGTATCCAACCTCAACCAGAGACTTGACCAAAATGTATTTAGGAACCTACTATCCCAATATGACATAATGGACTATGGGATCCCAAAGTGTACCCACACCCATTCAAAGAAGAGCTTAGTAGTGGATTCTATTGTGATACTCTTCTTGCAAGTAGCTAGAATGGTCATCTTAGAGAATACGTCGACAACCACAAAAACACAGTCATTTCCATGCTTAGTAGAAGGAAGGCTCGACAGGTAATCCATGGAAATGGATTCCCAAGGTCGACTAGGAGTAGGTTGAGGAGTATATAGGCCTTTCTTATTGATTGTTGATTTCGCATTGGCACAGGCAGTGCAAGACCTGATGTACTTCCCAACATCTTGTCAAAGGTTCGACCAATAAAAATACTTTTGTAACACTGCCATTGTTTTCTCTACCCAAAAATGTCCAACGACTTGACTGTAGTGCACCTTTAAAATCATCTTGGCATGCTTGCTTGAAGGAACACAGAGGTGTCCCTGGTTTCATAATAGTTCATCTTGGAGATGAAAATTTAGATCTTTCTTGCCTTCTAATAGTGTTTGGTATGTGTTGTCGAATTCTAGATCGCTCTTGTAAATATGAGACCAGCCCACAGTCTCATGCCCATAAGAGTTGAGCATAGTGGTCAGCGCTATGACCAAAGGTTAGCTGAGGTAGTCTGTAACATTGTTGGTGATGCCCTTCTTGTACTTAATGTTCAAATGGAAATGTTGCAGGCATGTGGACCATTTTTTATGGCGATTGTTCTATAACTTCCCTTATTTCTGTATGAATTGTAGGGGTCAATGGTCTGTGTGGATGATCATTTCCTTCCCCAAAATCTAATTCTCTTATTGTCAGTAGGCCTACACAATGGAATACATCTCTTTGTCATAGGTGGGATACTTTAAGACTATGTCTGAAAGTGTCTCACTGTGATATGCCATTAGATTCCACTGCTGAGTAAGAACTGCACCAATAGATAGTCGAGGGCATCTGTCTCAATCTCAAATGGTTGTTGTAGGTCTGGTAATGTGAGCACTAGTGTGGAACAGATGTGGTGCTTCAACTTGAAAAATGTCTTATGCTTGGATTCAGAACAAAAGAACTTTGCTTTCACTACTCCCTTGGTGACTTGACTTAAGGGCCAAGTGATATGAGAGAAACCCAACACGAACTTGCGACAGAAGTTTGCAAGGCCCAAAAATCTATAGAGCTCTGTTAGAGTGGCTGGGGCTAGACAATCTCAAATTAATTGTATCTTGGCTTGGTCCCCATGCACACCCTACTCATAAATGATGTACCCCATATATTGAACCTGGGTCATACCAAAATTTCATTTCTCCAAATTGACACACAACTTGTGTTGCCACAGGGTTTGGAGGACCTGTCGATTACGGTGGAGCTACTCTTCCCAACTTTGGATGAAGATAAAAATGTCATCCAAGTACGATCCCCTGAATGAGTTGGTGATGAGTTTCAAGATGTCATCCATTAACCTCATGAAGGTTGCAGGGGAATTTGTCAACCCAAAAGGCATGACCAGTCATTTGAAAATGCCCTCCTTGGGTTTGAAGGTAGTCTTCCACACATCAAAGGGTTCGATTGCTACCTAGTGATAACCAGACTTCAAGTCAATTTTGTTGAAATATTTGGCCCCCTTAAGCTGGTCCATAATGTCATTAATCTGTGGGATTGGATATGTGTTCCAGAAATTGATCTTGTTCAGTGCCCGATAGTCAATACAAAATCTCCAAGTCCCATCTTTCTTCTGTACCAACATGATTGGGCTCCCACAGGGTGATGAACTTGGCTTGATATGCCATTTTTGCAGCATCTTCTAAATTTACCTCTTGATTTCATCGTTCTCCATAACAATGTGTCGATATATTGGTCCATTGGGTAGTGGCGCACCCAGGGTCAGATCGATGGAGTGATTGACCTGTTAGTGTAGAGGTACCCTTGTGAGTGAGGTGGATATGTCCCTATATTCCTCCACAACCTTGTCCATCTATTGTTGTCATGCGAAGGAGCCCTATCTGGAGTTCGTGGCCAAAATATTCTTCTTGCCTTAAAGTGAATCGAAGGGAAAAAAAAAATTCATGGTCTAGGAAATTATCTTACTACATTTATTCATAATGATCAAAGAAATGGCAGTAGGCAATGCTACCTCCAATATCCTTTACAGATTATCACCCAAAGTAATAATAACAATGCGCGGCCTAGATTCATACACATCATGCTACTTCCACAAGTATGGTTTGCCTAATAATACATCATAAAATTCAAGAGGAGCTACAACACACAATACCTCATCCTTGAAGGGCTTAATGTTGTAGGGAAGGCGACAATGTTGGCTAACTTAGAGATCTCGCCCTTGGTGAAGCCACCCGATGGTGTCTGACTAAGGGTGTGGTGTGGTCGGTAGGCCCAACCACTTCATAAAATTTTCTGAAATGAGGTTCTTTTGGCTCCCGTTGTTGACAAAAAACTGCAGTGGGGAACCCTTCACCCACATCTGTCAGTGGAAGAGTTGCTCCCCCTCCTCTGGACCTTCAGGCTCATCCTTTTGGATCTTGGTGGTGGCAACGGTGGCACTAGCCTCTGCATCTATAATGTGCATCCCTTTATCATTTTCCTTGTCAGTTTCTCACTCAGAGTCAAAACTTGCATTTGATTCAAAAGCCTTTAGCTCAGCCACTGGTGATTGCTTGGCTCAACACTCACTTACGTTGTGAGTGGGGCTCTTATGGAACTCACACCATTTCACTTTGTCCTTCTCCATCTTTGTAGTGTTGTTCTTCACTTGCGGTTTTGGTGGGTTTTCCTGGGTTACCCTACCTTGGCTTCATCCTTTGTTTTGCAACTTAGGGGCACCTTTCCCTTGCTTTGGATTCGTAGATCCAAAGTATTGCTTCTTCTGTTTAAATTTCTGCTCGATCTTAACAACGTATCGATAGGTGGCACCAAGTGAGGAGATGTCCAAGAACTCCACCTCATCTTAGATGTTCTTGTGTAGATATTTGTGGTGTGTGAGTACTAAATTCTGCTCAGAATCCTTGGTACTCAGCTTCGTGTGAAGGGTAGGGAAAACATTTGTGAATTTCGGCACATCTTAGTCCCTTCTCTACCACAACATGGTCCAGTTTATGTATTTATCTTCATAGCTCCTAATACGGTAATACTTTTCCTTGATGGCATCTCGAAAATAATTCCAAGTGGGTGCGGCTGAAAACAATGAGGATTATCTCTCGTCCTTTTGTTCACAGTAGTTTTCCCACTAGTCCCTGATGTGTGGGGCAACTTTAAGAAGTGCAAAAGTAATATTTTCCCTATGGGAAAAGTCATGAACTGAAAAATATCCTTCCAAGATATTTAACCATCTAATTTCGACGCCTACATCTATCTAACCTTAAAATATGGGAATATCAAAGTTAACTTGTACCTTAAAAGGAGTGGTGCCTCCAGAGTGACTGCTAGATGAAGATGCATCTCTTGTGGGTAGTCGCTGAAGGATCTAGGAAAAGTTATCCATCTTCGCATTCCTCTGTCGCTCGTGGGATTCCTTGACAAATATTTTGAAAGGATCTCCTTCCCCTTCATCTTTTTTTGCTTCAACCATGGGATGTCGTCAGGGTTTGCGAGGCTTGCTTTGCAAAGATTCAACCAGTTCGAGCCCTAACTCCTTATACCCTCACCTTGTTGGGGACATGTAAAGAAAAACAAAGAAATAGTAGACCGCTATGATATCACTGATCCGAACTTATGTAGGAACGCAACAAAATATAGAAATACGCATATGCACAAAGATGCAATAGAAATAAAACTTCACTTCATTAATATCAAACAACTGAAATATGCTTACATACAGAAATGGAAATAAACTGTCTTGGATGATGGTAGCTTATTTCTAAGAAGAGATGTGGTGACTACATGCCTCTGAACTATGTTACAATGAGGCTTGAAGGCCTATTTATTATTGAGATATATTGGAAAGAAATAAACATCCAAACACCTAACCCTAGGAGATGAAGCGCCAAAACTATGGGCCTCGTTTGGGTCAATTGGTACATCAACTTCCCGAGGTCATAACTTTGGCATAAGATCTTCGTTTGATGCGCACAACACCTCATTAGAAATATCTATCTGAGGACTACAATTTTCAAGTGAAAGTAATAGTAAAATTTCATTTTTACCTATTTAAAAAAAAAAATCGTTTAGGGCCTCATAACAGCTTCAGAAGTTCATGACCCGAAAAACTGCGAAAAATAGTAAACAGCACTAAAATTAAGGAAACTGAAAAACTGAAAGAAATAATGGTGGAGGTCTAAATGGAATGCGTGGGTGGCCACCAATATCCAACTAGATTATTTGTTTGTAGAATGACTGGCCTTTGGTCATTTCAAAGAGTTAAAGAATTTTGTACTTAACTACTTTTTGTTAAAGGATTGTGACCTTCACACCTCCAGCCATTGTTTTAGTTTATCAAATGAGTCTTTAAGCATAGTTAATTTGTACAAGTTTTTCTATGGTTAATGTTTTCTCTGTATTTCAGACATATTTCCATGGTCCATGTTATAGTCATAATGCTATCGTATAACATTGTTCTTGATTTGATTTATGGAAATTTATGTTTCGTCAAATCTTGTTTATTCTTCTATGCTCTAAATATTACTTGTCAACTATTTGAGATTTCACTGTTTATTATAAAGAATGTAAATCTCAGTGCTTTAATTGTAATAAATGTGTTCCCTCAGAGGGAAAAGGGACTGTCTTCAACCTGTCATAATGGCTCGGCCAAGAGACTAACCCTGAGTACCTACCAAGTGGCAACTCATAGGAAGTTTCTATTGAACAACTCATAACCCCACTACATGGGTTTCACCGATTTCAGGGCATTGTTCATTGTTTAGTAATTTATGATCCTACATATTGTTCTATCTTCAGTATCAACAATAACCCATAATTAACAACAGTTCCCAAAATCTATTTTTTTTTAATAACAAGACAAATAACTCAACTAATACGATATAATACTTATCTGTTGATTTCCTCAAATTTCACACAATCACACTAAAAGTGATGTCTTTCCTCCCTACCAATGAGACTAGTCTCTGCATTGAGTCTCCCCTCGATCTCTCCTCACAAGAATATTTTATTTTAAATACAGTACTACACAGAGGACTTTCAATGGCTTCTCGTCCTAATCAGACTTAGCCGTAAATAATTTTCTTGGCACCAACTTCACCTGGCCAACCAGCATGGACATCGATTCTTTGTTCTTGTAGTTCCTCTTCCTTAGGTCACTTCAAGTTCCTTGTAACCCTTTTGGTTTCCTTTTCCAGAGTTTTCATTTCTCTAGAAGAGGTTATGGGCAGGTAACCAACTGGCTCATACTTGTCTAACTAAGACTTTGAGGCTCATTCAAAATGACTTTCCCAATGTGACTTTTACATAAGATAATTAATTAAAAACAAGTAATTTCCAACTTATTGTTTGACCTTTACAAGGTCTGCATCACATCATATTTTTTTTTAACCATAGTAACTTATTATTTACAAGTTATTAGGGGATATTACATCTTCCCCCTCTCGAACAAAGCATCATCCCAGTGTTTTCACATCTTCAGATTAAATTTGGGTATGCTTCTCTCATGAACTTTTCATCCTCCCAAGTGGCCTCATCTAGGCCAAAGTGATTCCACTACACCCTAACTTGGCTGATAAATCACCCCTGCATCGTTACTTCTCTCTGATCGAGTATACGTTGGGGCTCAACTAGAAACTCACTGTCCGGTTCGACCTACAACCACAGTTGCAATTTTATCAGTTTTTTTTGTATCAACTAGCACGCGCACACACACACACACACATATATCACTTACAAACTTAGTTACTTGTATATATTGCCAACTGATAACATGTTTAGGATTATATATATATATATATATTTCTTTAACATAGAAACATGAAAAACATTGTGAATATGTATGTGATTGGGTAAGGCTAGCTAGTAAGCCACAGTTCCAATTCGGCCCAAAATTTGAAAATGACCATAATGTCAGGGAGCTAGCTTGGTATACCCCGCCCAATGCAAAGTTCTCTTTTTGGGCTTCACACATACATATACGTGATCCCCAACTCCAAAGTCCCGATAACTTCTCTTTTTATTAGCATAATTCTTCTATCCATCCTGGGCCGCCTTGAATTACCTTGCTTACAACTTCTTCCATATCTTCTAACATAACAAGGCCCAACATTAATTTATCTTCAGGGCCACTCCAATTTATAGGTTTTCTACATTTACATCCATATAACACTTCAAACGAACTCATCTTTAGGGAAGAATGCTAACTATTATTGTAAGAAACTTATACCAAATGTATGTAGTCCTCCCATTTTGTCGGTTGTTGCATTATATACATTCTCAACATGTCTCCAATCATTTGATTCACCCATTCAATCCACCCATTAGTTTGATGGTAGTATGCAGTATTGAACTCTACTTGAGTACCTGCCCTTTAAACAAGGCCTTCCAGAATGCATAAGTGAATTTAACATCTCTATCATAAATTACCACCTTCGATACCCCATGCAATCTGAAAATTTCTTTCATAAATATATTAGAAATTTGAATTTCCTTAAAGGTAGATTGCATTGGTATGAAATGAGTAGACTTACTTAGCTTGTCCACTACTACCATTATAGAGTCATTTTGTTTCCTGGTCCATTAGGGGAATTTTGAGGTCTAAAATGGGCCTCCTAAGGAAATTATAAAATAATAGTGGAAATAATAAAATAATATTAGATTACATCATCAAATTTTAGAGGGAAAAAAGAAAAAACTATTTTTTCAACTTATCTCCCTATGGGTTTACTCAAATTTCGAGCGGAAATAGTCGTTGGATGAAAAATTTGATTCCTCATCAAAGGAGTAACCATTTTTCATACTTTTTATGGACCCTACTACATGAAAAATGAGAAATACATGAAGAATGTGATTGCAATAAGTTATTGGATTTAATACAAATGAGGTCCACGAAGGTGGAATATTAGTAATAGTACATTGTTTTTGAAGATATAGATATATCTAAAAGGGATTTGGAAAATGTTAGCTAAGACTTTATCAATATTAAGAAAGGTAATTGAAATATATTCTTTTTGATATAAATTGGATGAAACCATGGGCTTGATTGGTTTTCATATTTTAAATAACTTCTTGCTTCGTATTGTTAAATGTAAAAGTCAAAAGCAAGTTGTAACAAGTTATCTACATTATTTTGTAAATTTTGAACACTTGTACATGATGAGCATGCACCCAGAGAAACTGCCTTGCCAAATCTAGATCACTATTGACATGGTTAAAAGGATGTGGAAAAATAAAAAAGATACAAAGGGTGTTGTTTTATTGATTTTATCTAAGCTAAAAGGTCATTTTTTGGTATTTCCTTCTACATTTATTCTGTTGTGGATGCAATGGAGATGAGTTTAAAATGCCCTCTTTTGAGATTTTTCATGAGCATATTACTAGGGAAGAAATTCCCTCTTTTGAAAATTTTCATAAGCATCTTACTAGGGAACAAATGCCCTCATTTGAGATTTTTTATGAGCATCTTACTAGGGAACAATCCAATCTAGCTCTAAGAATCAACTTCTTATGGCTCAAACCTCCAAAGTTAAGCACAAAACCCAATATAAGAAAAATAAATATTCTACTCAAGCTAGTGAGTCTACCTCCAAGCCTCAATGCAAAACAAAAGCTTTTGCTCCATCTTTCAAGCCTAATGGGTCTTCCTCCAAGAAAATTAATAAGAAGCCATATAAAACCTATAGTTTTGTGGCATCCCAGGGCATGTTGCATGTAAATTTTTATAGGAACTAGAGCATTTGAATGAATCCATGCAACAACATAAAATTTCAATTCCCAAACCTTCTTCATCTAGTGAAAGGCATGATTTCTTTTCTCAGGTATTATGTGTGTCTTTTGATAGTTAATTCCTTTATTTCGGTGCATGAAACATTATAACTCATTCTCATGGGTTGTTTGCTTCTACATCTAATTGTAGCATTTTAGAGATTGCACATGGAGACTCTACATAGATTGATGTTTTAGGATAAAACATTATGCATATAAACGATGGGTGCATCAATGATGTCTTCTTGTTCTTTGCATATTTTCTAATTTACTTTCTTTTTATAAGATATATGTCATTTTAGTAATAGGAAAACAATGGATTTTTCTCCTAAAAAGTAATCATACAAGAGCTAGGAAATTGAGATGGTGTCATTTCTTGTAGAAGAGTACATTGTGGTTCCCATATTTACAGGTTTGATTGTTTCGAGCCTTCCCCAATTCCTCCTTCATTTCACATGTCGATTCTTGAGTAGACTATGGCATGAAATATTTGGCCATCTAAACTACAAGTATTTGCAATAGTTAAACAAAAGAGAATTGGTGTCTGGTCTACACAAAGCTTCTTGCACTGATAAGGTTTGTCCATGTTGTTTTCTTGGGAATGTAGAAATTCCCATTTGTAGATCACCTGGTAATGCAATATACTAAAGAAAAACATTTGATATACTTCTACAAACAATTTAGTAGAAGCTTAATCGAACATGAGAAACATCAATTAGAACACATATAATTGATAAGAAGGAATCAATCACACATAACACATAAGATATAACCCGGGGAAAGCCTCAGCCTAAAACCCCAACTCTGTATTATCATACAAGTGGAAATATAGCCAGTATTACAAAAAGAATCAACTCAAAAGCTATCCTGCTCTCTCTGCAATACCTCTGCTACTCATAGACAGTCAAAGGCCTCTCTCTAACTTCTAGTATGCCCTCCAAGCCTCCTATTTTTTTACGCAATTTTGATTAGGGTCTAGTGTAGCCACTTGTGTGAATTGGCCTCTTCACACACTCAATAACCTCTTATCCAACTACGCAATTCTGAAGGAGATAAATCCTCATCAAGGATGAGCTTCCTTTATAGGAAAAATATTCATCAAACTGATAGTACACTGTCCCTTCTCTGATCTCAACTTGGTCTCCGTCTGAACTGACATGCATGAGTTATTCATGAGAGAATCTCCAGTTATCTGAAGTACAGTAATTATATGCTAGCATGCATTAACTAACTGAACTTACTTAATTTAAACAAACTGTTTAAATCAATTATAACTGGACTTGACTCAGTTAACTGAGCCAACTAATTACTACTAAAATTAGAACTCATCCTTATCTCTTTAACTGATGGATAAATTCCTCAATTAATAGATAAATTGTTTCATGTCCTCACATAGGCTTCATGTTTGATTTTTCACAACTAATTAACTCATGGAGAATTAATTAATCTATTTTCAAACAGCTGTTAAGTTCAAATTCGAATTTTATTTCCTATTTTTAATCCAGGGACTAACTAAAATAGGAATCCATCCTGAACTGCTAAAAATAGAATGCTATTTTTAGCACTTCCATTTTTCATTCCCTATTGCTCAATCCAGCATTGGTACCTAAACTTCTATTTTTAGCAGTTCTATTTTTAGTATTTATTGTTGCCATTTTCAACACTCCCTCTCAACAAGAAAGGCTTCAACTCGAACCCGATCGTATACCTTTGGAATGTTCTGCATGCAACACTTCTACCAAGTGTGGTTGCTCCAACAACTCTAGAAACAAAAAAATCTCCCAATTGACCTCCCTGTTGGGCTAGAAACATCCTCTGATGCTGAAGCTCCATCTGCCGCTAAAAAGTTCGCCCTCTCTGACCTTTGAGCTGCTACAACACTCCATGCATCTCACACTTTTTCACACCTCTCTGTGTCGTCCTACACTGGTGCAACACTCTTGTGCCTCTCACATTGTTGTAGCTTGCTACCTCTACATAGTCCTAAGAATCCTACACTGTAGCTCTATCTGGTGCTTCATCCACATCTGTCTCTACCCACTCAGCCAGTCCTGCTACTCTTCGTCGAGGCTCCTATAGCAAAGTTGAATCAAAGAGGTTGGGTACCTTAACTATCCTGCCCCTCCTCCTTGGGACGATCACTCCACATCGCCCCACCTCCTAGTTGGAGGTATGGATGCATGTGATCCCTCTGCCCACGTGGCTCGAACTTCCCCCTAGTGGAGGTCTCTGCATGAGTAGATGTCTCTACTCGATCTCCTCTTAGCTTCCCCTATTGTGGATGCTCCACAACCTCCTGAAGCTACTGCATCAATCGTGGCTCCTCCACAATCGTCTGAGACTTCTTCTGGCACTGCATGTTGAGAGGTAAT
>Ga0068628_1001139_pt1 | contig 10795 bp, 14 predicted proteins | sample InSIn2gowninarea_FD_77431 | JGI IMG/M metagenome (GOLD analysis project Ga0068628, IMG submission 77431) | Clean room microbial communities from NASA Spacecraft Assembly Facility at Jet Propulsion Laboratory, Pasadena, California, USA -... ... | reverse complement strand
TATATGGATCCCTCATCCCAGAGATCCAGAGGCTGGAATTTTGCATCTTGTAAGGAATTGTTGTTAGTTTCTTGAGGTAACATCAGTGTATGTTGGGTGATCTAAGCTTTGTATGAGGTGAAAAGAGGGCTTTTCTTGTCAAGAGGATGATGCTGGGTCGGAACAGCTAGTTGTAACTCTCTTGACTCTACTTTGATTATCAATAAAGCTATTCTTGTTTTCTTCCATACTCTTGTGTAATTTATGTTTCATGCATTTGTATGGTGAATCTATATCTGACCCTAGATTATTTATGATAATAGATCCATGTTCTTGTATAGTTTTGTGCTGCTGTGATCTTGCAGATACTCCGTGAAGCTGGGTGTATGAGAAGGCGAGCAGTGAAAGACTATCAGAAGAGAGAAGAACTGAACAAGGAGTCAAGCGAAAGACAGAGGTTGGTCTCCTTATTCTTCTTTCATCTATCTATCGTAAAAGAAACGAAGGTAGACTTTACTTTGTTTGCTTCTAAGGCAGCTACCACACCTTAGTGGGATAGAGCAGTTCTATATAGACACTTTTCCCTGTAACACCCGTAGCTCCCCCATGAGCTTCGGCAAGAATGTTGTCACGCTCAAAGTCCAACACATATCTTCACAATATTTCAACTGCACCCATTTTATACAAATGTATCACAATGAGTGAAAAGTCAGTTGTGCGCACTACTAATTCCTTCTTCTATTGATGTGTATCCTTCCGACGTCATCCCTGTAGTTAAGAAGTGAATAATTTCTACAAAATGGTCATTTGCTATGCGCACCACAAAGAGCTATGCATCTGGAAACCCTTCTTCCAAACTACTAGGTTATTCACCTATTTCAATTCGCAATAGATGGTCAGGTCCCACATTCAACCTCCCCAGCTTTACAATGACTTCAAAGTCATACTCTTGAAGTAGTAACAACCATCTGCAAATCCCCCTCCCCAAACACAGGCTCGTTGACTAGGTATTTTAAGGCAGAATGATCTGTATACATCTTGAAATGTCCTCCTAATAGATAATACTTGAATTTTTGCAACGTGTACACCATGGCCAACCCTTCGCGCTCAGTCGTTGAATAATTTTTCTCAGCCTTCGATAAATTCCTACTTGTGAAGGCAATAGCATGGTCGATTTCTCCTTCATTGACCTTTGTTAGCACTGAACCCAGTGCAGTGCAAGAAGCATCCACATGTACATGAAACTCCTTTCTCCAATCGGGGAATACCAAGATTGGCGCAGTAACCATCTTTTCTTTTAACACATCTAAACTACAATGAAATTCTTCATCCCAACAAAATTTCGCATCCTTCTTTAGCAATTTCTCCATGGGCATGGTAATTTGAGCATAAAATTTGATACATTTTCTATAGTAACCCGTATGTCCAAACGCCGAGCACAACTGCTTGACACTCCTAGGGGCCTCCATATTCACAACTACCACAATCTTTGCAGGATCCACCATTAATCCTTTCTTGCATACAACATGACCCAGCAAGATCCTTAAAGGAACACAAAATATGCATTTTTTCAAATTGAGTGCTATCTGGTATCTAGGACATGTATCCAACATAAGGTGCAGACTTGCTACATGGCGCTTCACTAATCCAAACATCGTCCAGTCATCAAAGTATACTTCCAGAAACTTATGAATGAATGAACTTGAATGCCACTCTAATGACACAGGAAAATATCTTAGGTGCATTCTTTAATCCAAAAGGCATAACAGTGTACTGAAAACAAACCCACTTTGTCATGAAGGTTGTTTTTCTCTTATCCTCTAGCATGATCTTAATTTGATGATAATCTGAAAACCCATCAGTAAAGGAATAGGCCTTTGTCCCTCCCACATTGTGTAACACTTCATCTGTAAACAATGTTGGAAATGGATTGTGAACAAATGCATCATTAAGCTTCTGCAGATCTACACAAATCTTTATATTGCCTTTTTGTTTCTTCTCTTGGACCACCATCGGGCTCACGCAATTGGATTCTTCAATAGGTTCTATGATACCTGCCTCTAGCATTTTATCCAGCTCCTAGTGAACCTTTTCATTATACTTAGGATTAAGACGATAAGGCCTTTGTTTAATAGGCTTCATGTCTGGATTCAATGAGATCTTCATAATGCCCAAATCCCCAATTATGCCCTTCAAATCTAAAAACTTAGTGGGGAATAGATCCTAGTATTCGTGCAGTAATTCAACAACTTTAGCTACTGTAATGTTGTCCAAATAATCTCCAATTTTCGTGAACTTCGGTTCTTCTTTAGTGCCAATGTTTACTTGCTTCATCTTCAAAGGTGCGGATATGTCTGGGTTTTGTAATTGTGGGTCTTCGACTTCATGATGCCCTTCTACCTCCAGAATATTTATGTTCCTTGGGTCTTCTTCCTCTTCTTCAATGGTCACATTATAGCATTCTAGTGCATGGTGCAATTGGGTGCTCGAGTCTGGTTGGGTACATTCCATAGGTTCCTTCAGTGTTATGAAGATAACCTCTTTAATCTCTTGCAGTGCTTCATTGATGCTTGCAAAGTCGTCTTCAAAGCTAAAAGTCAATAAGAAACCTTCCTTCAATAAGTCCCATTCCACAATGCCATAGTGGAGCTCCATTTCTAAATACTAGTTCATGGGAATTGTATCCATAGTATGACAAAATATGTGTACTCATTCTGGCTGTGGTTTTTGTCCCCCATGCCTTAGTCCATTTTTCTAGGTGAACGCGCAGATCATCCTTCCCATTATACTTCTCAGTCATTCTAGTAGTAGCACGCCCAAACCGTAGCTTCATCATTCTTATGTAATCTCGCCATCCATCAAAACTATCTTAATGCGTACCACACCTTCGTGCAGGCATAGCACCAACTCCAATGGTTGAAAGCATTGGTCCTGAGCAACTTTGCACTTAAAGTCATCTAAAAAGAGATCCACATCAGTTAACCCATCATAATAAGGTGATTTTCTTGCCTTCGACGAAACACAGCGTAGCGACTTTGTCATCATATTGCATCGCAATGTAGAAACTTCATGTAAGCGATTCTTCCAATACTCCAATTCCTCGTCTGAGTCAGAGGTGAAAGAACTCTCCCAGTCCCATGCAATCTATCCATTTGTCGTCGGATTGATCCAGTCCTGATTCCACGTTGTTATCTTGTAAATCTGATCTAGTTCATAGTCAATTTCTTCATAATCGCGGTCTGGTTCAATATAGCGTGCCCCTTCTGCAGGGTCTAGTGGCACTATAACCAGCAATGTCTTCCTTTCAAATGACATTGTCCTCATCTTCAAATTGATGACGCCATTCATATCAATAGACCAGTAAATTCCTAGGAGTGCAGGGTAAGGATTATTATCATCAACAATTTTTATAACCTCAAAGTCTGCCAGTGCACTCGCACCTTCAATATCAACTATTACTCCATATAACCATCCCATGGGTATGATTTTCTGTTGGCTTTCCATCCTGAGCTGAATCAGAGACCACTGTAGCGCAGGCCTCCCCATCCTTTCCCATGTCTATTTTGGTAAAATATTTGCATCGGACCCTAGATCCAAGATGACCTGGTCCATTTTGTAATCACTTATCTATGCTAATAACCGCATCTCTCACCTTGTTCGTGCCTTATGCTTGCCAATATTTATGATCACATGGCGTCCATCAAGGGATTTCTCTTTGCTGACACATTTATTTATTAATTCTTGTAGGCCTTCCACAACCTTGCTAGCATGCAATAGCTTCATGCAAGTCTCCAAAAACGTAGTGAATACAGAAGGATCAACTTCTACAGGCACGTTGATTTCTTGCATCTTGTCCTAGCTTCCTAAAAGGGAGGCCTCAGCGAAGCTCTTCTTAGCTTCCATAAATGTTTCCTTAGCCTGATCTAGATCAAAGTCAGCTTCCTTCTTTGGAGCTTTGCAAACCCATCCTTCTTCTTTCGGTTGTTTACCTTTATCAGTGCTAGTCATCATTCCACTTCTTAGCACAATATTAACACTTTGATCTTCTTCACAGGGCTTAGCTCTTATCATTTGTAAATTTTGCCAAGGCTACATTTTCTTCTCTTTCATCTTAGCTATTAACATGGGAATTCTTCTATGGTATGGTCAAACTGCCTACAATATTGACAGGATGGGTGTGTAGGATTATGGCATTCTCACGCATAGTGCCTCGACTGTCAACAATTGTAGCAAATAATCTGACTGCGAACTCTACTAGCTCCTCCTCCTCCTAAGCCCCATCCTCGACCCTTATAACCTCCGAAAGCTCCCCCGAGCCTTGATCTAGAGGTCGATTTTCTGCTTGCATACGGTACGTAGGGGTTCTTTCCATCATCAACGCATAGCTTTAAAAGTTGCGCTCACTGTGGCAATCTTCCAATACATATTTAAAAATATAATAATAAAAAAAATGACTTCCTTTTTCTTCACAATTAAAAATTTTAATAATACAAGAACATGACTCCCGCTTTTCTTCACAATTTAGCACCACATTAAAAAATAATAATAAACATGACCGGAACAAAATAAAGAAATTATTTAATTTACCAAAAAAAATTAAAAGCACATAAAATAATTTAAAATAAAAATTCTTACCTTCCCATATGACGTACTTACGAGCGATCTTATCAAAGGATAGAGGAAGAAAGGCAAAGCATGAGGTCGTTGTGGGCAAAAAAGAAACCACATGAATTTGAGTTAAGAATTAAGTTATCGCCATGAATTAAAAATAAAGTGTAACAAACGTCATCTGTCTAGTGGTTTCTAAATTCGTTAATTTATTTATTAAAAATAAAACCTACCAAACTTGGTCAAAATTGTTTTTAAATTTATTAATTTATTCATTAAAAATAAAATTCGTTAATTTATTTATTAAAAATAAAATCTACCAAATCTGGTCAAAATTGTTTTTAAATTTATTAATTTATTCATTAAAAATAAAATCTAACTAACTTGGTTACAAGGATATTTATTTTTAATAGAATGTTAATAGCAACAAATATGGTGCTGCAACCAACTTAGTTAAAATAAAAAATAGAATGATCTATAATATTAATTACTTTCTATCTATATTAATTCCAAATCTACTAAATTTATCTTAAAAAAATCAAATCTCTTATTTCAAGACTGGTCTTCTCAATCAAATTTTTTACCGACACTGGTTTACTCCTAACTTTGTAATACTACGAAAATTATAAAACCCTATAGATTTTATATATCACTGACTATGCCCTCTGACGGACAGAACTTTGTCATATTAATGAACATCAAAACACCGCGGTTCTAACAATATAAAATGGTTTTTACGTATTCAAGGAGAATGCCGTCTTTATGCAGATTTTGGTTTTGATTTTCCTTATAATGTTTAAAGTTTTCAATAGTTATGTGAAAATTTATATTATACTAGCATTTGCACCAGATGTTGCAAAGGAAACGCCGTAAGGCATAAAGTGGGGAAGAATAACAACATCAACATGTGAATGGACGTTGTTGAAAGTGAAAGTATGTATCATAACTTCAAACTACATGCAATGATATCTTTCTGAGTATTCAGAGCAAAAAATGTGAAACGAAAATGGTTATCCATCTTTATAATAATATAATAATAATATCCATTTTTAAGTTCACGGCCAAGCCAAACACCAAATTGGTGTATGAGACCCCCTTGTTTGTGGTATATCATAACTTCAAACTACATGCAATGATATATTTCTGAGTATTCAGAGCAAAAAATGTGAAACGAAAATGGTTATCCATCTTTATAATAATATAATAATAATATCCATTTTTAAGGTCACGGCCAAGCCAGACACCAAATTGGTGTATGAGACCCCCTTGTTTGTGGGACAAGGGACCCACCTCTACACAGTGATTTGACTGCTAAGTCTATGAAGGCATACATACTCTACCCCCCTCTGGTTTTGAACCTGTGACCTCTTAGGAGGAAACACATGCTCTTAACCATTACGCCCACTCAAGCTGTATATATTTATGTAGTGTAATGAAGTGTAATGAAGTATGTGGCATCAAAAACCCACAAATAACATAATAAGTGATACCAAAGAACACCTTGCATAAATCTAATGGGATTATGATCACATTCTACTTCATCTTCAAAAGGAATTGAGATGGAAAATTTGACCATGGAATAGCAGGACTTCTATCATGTGGGCTTACAACTGAATCTACTAGTGAATTTCTTCTAAATTTGGCTGCACCAATCCATCTTGCCCCTGTTGATTTCCATCACAAACAACAGAACTAGTGTTTGTATTGTCAAGTCTAGAGGAAACATGTTGCTCAACCCTAGCAATGTTTAGGTATGTTTTGTCATTACCTATCTTGGGCTTCAGATTTATGGAGTCCATCTTGTCAGATTCATCTCTGTTGCTTCCAGATTTAGTCACATCAGTTGATTTGGTTGATACTGTAGATGGAACCACTCTTCCAACATTGTTCATTTCTTTCTTAGCATCTACTGTTGTGTTCGGTCTTAATGAATTGCTTCTAGGGACAATGACAGGAACTATATCAGGTCTACTTAAGGTATGAAAATTTTCTATAGGCTACACTGTTGATGTATTGTTTGTCTTTGGAGTCAAGACATATGACAGTGGCCCTAAACTTGCAGGAAGATTCTTTTAAGAAAAGGCTACTCCAGCTCCATTGAGGTGTGCTAGAAATACCTTCAGTGGTTACATAGCAGTAGCAAAAGCAAAAAACATAACTGACTTAGTTTCTTCAAATAATACAACCAATAAAATGAAAGCCGGAAATAAAAAAAGGAACCCAATACTATAGTCCAATTAGCTTGTTTATGCTACAAAATGTTTTGTACTAGTCCAATAGTAGTGAGTCTTTTAGTATAAAACAAAAAAAAAAAGGAAAATTCAGAGAATGCAAAGCTTAAAAGATGAAACATACTACATGCAAATTAGGTAACATTCTAGTTACCGATGTGGTAGCATTTGGTTCCTTGATTCCTGATTCTGTATTGTGTGACAAGGAAAGCCTCACCATATTGGTCTTTAAATTATTACCTAATTGTTGGACAAAGGGACGGCCACTGGAAGCCAATTTTGCTTCATTATGGCCATTTGTTCTTGATACATTTCGAGCAGCATATGGCCCCACCTGCTGGAACACCACAAATGACACCTTTAATGTAATTATCTTTATATTAGGACCACAGAATACAATCAACAAGAGATAAAAGTCATGGATACATATAATCAGTGCATGGATTGACAAAAGGATACCACTTATTCATACCGAAATGTCCACAAACAAAAGGTTAAAGATGCATTAAAAATTTAAATATGAAGCAGCCAAAATAGAAATTTTATCTTGTAATACATCAGATGAAGCAACCAAAATAGAGGTTCAATAAAGCACTAAATTGAAAATTTTAAGATGAGAAAATCAAAGTGCAAAGTTATAAGGAGGCAACTGAAAAGTAACTCATGCTGCAGGGAGTATTAGGGAAAATAACTTACTTTAGGTCAAACAATGAATATATATTATGAGAGGAAGTTGCAGAACACCCACTCTATGTTACCAGAATCAGAAAATGAAAAAAAAAACACAAAATAGGTATGAAATAACGTTCGGGTTATGTTACAACCAAGACGCCAAATTGGAAAATAATAACATGGGCTTCGGATTTCATTCTTCTTGTAGTGTAAAAAACATGAACCCATGTCCCCTCATCAGTAATGTACAAATGTAATGTCAAGATGAGAATAGGATCAAGAAGATGCTAATAGCATAACATAGGATAGGTCTCTGGTAGCTTTTGTAACAGTATAAACTAAGAAAAGAACACGACATGTTACAGGCGGTTTAAGCAAGAAAGCATCACAATAGTCAAATGGGACCCTATAAATGATTTCAGGTTAACAGAGCAATCTACATTATAAAATCATTATCCCTGAGATGGACATTTGTATAAACTAAAAAAAATGATTACATAAAACATTTTGATGTTATATAGGAAATTTAGACAACAAAGCATCACAATAGTCAAACATTATAAACTACTTCAGATTAATAGAACAATCAGCATTTTATTAAATCATTAATCCTGCAATGGGACATTCTAATTACAACTAACATGACCATGTCTCTTATACTCCCAAAAGAAAAGAAAGAAAGGCAATAAAAGTCTTACTTACTGTTTTGGGTTCCATTAAACTGTACATACCATTGATTGGTTGAATCATTGACAGTGTCCACTTTAAAACCATTAATCTTAAATTATTAATCATATGTCCCAATGACATGCACTTTCTAATCACTCAATGCACAACCAACTTCATATGATATTAGCCTTCAAGTACAAAAATTTTATCAATCCCTAAGAATTGCATAATGTTTGGATTTATCAGCAAAAAGGGAGAACTGTATCACATCATTTTAATATACAATAGCACTAACCCATAATAGATACCCATTGAACAAGGCAAAAGTCAAAAAATATTAATGAAGTAAAGCCATTTTGCATAATATTATTCGGCAAACCTTATAAAATTATGATTAGGTAAATCTTATTATTTTATCCTTGTTCAATTGATATCTATAATGATATATGTGTAAAAATTACTATAACATAATATGATAAAATGGTTTTTTCTCCCTTCTCCATGATAAATGTAATCTTTGTGGAAATACATGATATTATATGAAGTTGGTTGTGCATCCACTAACTGGAAAATTCACATCATTAGGTAGTATTAAGAGTGACCATAAAATGGAGACCATCTATGATTCAAATAATGAATTGTATGGGGAATTCAAAGAACCTCAATACAATAAGTTAGATTTTCATTTTTTTTGGATTTATTAGAGACATGGATTATATTAGTTAAATATGAGAAATGCCCCATCTCAAAGGTAACAAGTAATAATCTAGTAAAATCTAGATGTTTCTCTTAACCTGAAAATGTTTATTGCACTTCATTTGAATATGTAGAGGCCCTCTTTATAAACTTATTCCTATGACATTAATAACATATTCCTGTGACATCAATGCAAAATTTATGTAGTTTAGATACCAGAAGCCTGACCAGAAGAGTTGCTTCTAGTTTAGCTCTTGTTCTCAGTTCTATTTCTTTTTAGACATTTTATTAGTAGATTAGTAATGGATTCGTATCTACAATATATTTTGGAAGGGTGATTGTTCGAGTTTTCTTATCACCTAAAAATAGCCCATTTCTTGCTACATTCTTGCTTCCGTTCCTATCTTGACACGAAAGTTGTACATTACCAATCAAATTTATATGTATAATATATGCGGAGAGACAAGAAAGGGTTTCATTTTGATTCCCTGAAACACTCTAGGCCAATTTATAGCTGCATTCCTACTACCCATTTTGTTTCCCTTTTCCCATTCCAATAAACCTAGCATAGATATCTTCACAATTTAGTAAATTGCACACACATTATTTGGTTTTACCTTCTCTCAATATGACATCAATGTGAGATTCATGTAGTCTATGCTACCACAAGCCTGACCGAGTGATCCAGATTTAAACAGGAATGCAATAGATTACAGAGATAACCATAAATACAGAAATGCGATAACCATAAATACAGATATGCAGCGGAAATAATACTTCATTTCATTAATGGAGAATACTAAAATATGCTTACAACCGAAAATAGAAGTAAACCAGCTAGGGTGATGGTAGCTTATCTCTGAGAAGAGATGTGGCGGCTACATGCCTCTGAACTGTTCCAAACTCTGTGTTACAATGAGGCTCGAAGGCCTATTTATTATTGAGAAAACAATGGAAAACCCTTCACATTCGGAAATCTAACCCTAGAAGATGAAACGCCAAATTGTGGGCCCCGTTTGGGTAAATTGGTACATCAATTTCCCGGGGTCGTAACTTTGGCATACGATCTCCGTTTGATGCGTTCAATAGCTCGTTAGAAAGATCTATCCGAGCACTATCATTGTTGGAACGGGCAACATGGTCCATTCCATGGACCCATGTTGCCCTTGGATTCCCCAAAAAACGTCGTTTAGGGCCTCAAAACGGCTCCAGAAGTTCAGGACCCGAAAAACTGCTAAAAATAGTAAGTTGTGCTACAATTTAGGAAACTGAAAAGGCTGAAAGAGACAGTTGTGGGGGTCTAAATGGGATAGGTGGGTGGCCACCAACATCCACCTGGATCATTCCTCCCCCCTTAGGAAGAAATGGTCCCCATTGCATTGAGTTCCTCCATCTGCTGAACTTGTCCTGCAATCTCTGATGTGTCCAGTAATGGTGGGAAGCATGGTCGACGATGGTCCATATTGAACACTTGGTGCAGGTGAATGAATGGAGGAATGTTGTGCTCCAAAGCATTGTTCCCCATAGCCTTGGTACTACTATAAGGACCATGTCGGAGTGGTCTGAGCTTCTGATGGGTTTTGGTAAGGCGTTCTTTCTGCAGATGTAACCAAACTTTGTCGCCCACTTGAAGATTGTGTGGTACCACTGTGGGTGAGGAGAAGTTGTTCCTATGTTCTGTCATGACTGTATTCCTTTGCTGCTGCTGCGTAGAGGGACCCTTTGCAGGGGCCATGGATGTAGCAACGATCTCCCCCTTACTTTGGGAGTGAACCATACAGATGAATTTCCTGGTCTATGATATGAGCTTGCTGCCTTTCCTAGCAGTGATCAAAGATGTGGCGGTAGGTGGGGCTACCTCCGGTATCCTGTATAATGAATTATTCAAAGAAATAATGACAGCACGAGGCCTTGACTCATACACAGCATGTCGCCTCCAC
>Ga0068628_1001138_pt1 | contig 10796 bp, 12 predicted proteins | sample InSIn2gowninarea_FD_77431 | JGI IMG/M metagenome (GOLD analysis project Ga0068628, IMG submission 77431) | Clean room microbial communities from NASA Spacecraft Assembly Facility at Jet Propulsion Laboratory, Pasadena, California, USA -... ... | reverse complement strand
TTTTATTATATGAGAAATGCAAGTGCTTTGTAATTGTTTGACTGTTGGTGGTTGCAGGAATTGAAGTGAAGGAGGAGCTCATCCGGATCGGCGAGGACGAACTACCACAACAGCTTTAGAATAAGGTAAGCCTAAACACTTGTACTCTTACGTTTTAAAAGGTATATTTAGAGAAAGATTGTTCCTTTTTGTCTTGTTTGTCACTAGAGAGTCTTAGGCTCCTAGGGAGGTTGGTTGTGTCCACACAAACGACTCTTTCCGCCTGACAGAAACACATAGTGACACTTCCAAGGAGAGAGATAATTAGGGCAGAAGGTCTCATAAGGGAGGAAAACATATCAGAGAGGAGCCCACTAGTTTGAGGGAGATGCAAGCCTACCCATTTGCCCTTTCTTGTTTCAGACATCAGTCATGTTTCAGTTTTGGTGAAATGGTGTAAAGGGTAAAATTTCATCATGAATTAGCAAGGTTGTTTGTGACAAACTTGGACAACAATGAGGTAAACCTTCTTGGGGTTACATTTACTTTGTTAGCTGTCATTTCAGAGGCTACAAGTATTCCAAATGTGGGTGAAAAGTGGAACAAAGGTTAGTACATTGACATGGAGTACTATGAGCCTTACATTAAGGCTAAATATCATAACAAACTCAGCAGAGTATTCCCCTTTAAATTCTTGGAGGATAGGTTTGTTCCATTGATGAAGATAGTCATCAAGTACTTTACTTGTGAAGGTAGGTTCTCTAGACTGTATGCCTACCACATTAGATTGCTGATGAATTTCACTAGGGTGAGAATGATGAATATCCCCTACTTCATATTCAGAGACATTGAGAAGATGGTACTCATTGTAAGGAAGAAATCATACCCCAAGTAGCTAACCAGCATCTACCACTTCTCTGTGATTAAAATCATTGTCTTACATCAGCTGAACCTACTTAACATACCATGAGAGACCTTCATTTCTCATGAAATGTTTAAAGGCCCTCAAGTCTTTTCATCAGTGCCACATGAAGAAGGTGGACCTTCAGGACAGAAAAAGGTCCAAGAGACTGAAACTGTTGGAGTGCTAGTATTTGTGACATATGAGAGAGGCACTAGGAAATTTTTTGCAGCTACCAGGCGAGTATTATCTCCACAAGGAGTTGAAGGGTCTCACCTTCATCTTCAGGTCGCAGGAAAATGTTATCTCCACAAGGAGTGGAAGGGGATTTGCCTTCATCTTCAGCTAAATAGGTATAGGTTTGGCAACAACACAAGGGCAACGATAAAGGAAATAAAAAAATGCATGAGAATGATCCTAAGGATGGGCAAGAGAGAGATTTTGACCTTGTTGATCATGGGGAGACACAAGGAGTTGATGTCATTGATTAGGAAACTCGAGGTACAATGATTACAAAAGACATGATCATTAAGGAACAAGAGGCTAAGATACGAGACTTGTCAGTCAATTTAGAGAGGACTAAATGGGTCATCAATTATTTAGAGCAAGAAAACAAATAATTGACCAACAAGCAAGTCCTCATGGAGTTGCAAATGATCAAGGAGAACAGGCAAAAGGAAAAGAAGGCAAAGGTCAAGATGACCTCCATTGAGCAAGAGTTTGAGAATGAATGGGAAACTTGGCTTGAAAGGGTCAACATACACCTTGAAAAGTTGCTTGAGAAGGCCAATAGAGACAAGAAGATGCTTAGTCACATGGCCTATCACTATATGACCCGGAACAAAATATGTAATATAAGGATGAGGAAGCTTAAGGAAAGGTTGAGGAAGGCCTTGAGGAGCAAAAAGGAGCAAGAAAAGCTAAAAATCTTGGCTGACGCCTCACTAGTCCATCAAATAAATTAATGAGAGTGCCTTGTGCCAAATCTAGGCAAGTTTTGGTAAGTTTTTGTCATTTTGAAATTTTCCAACACAGAAAATTACATTAGGTGTGTAGCGCCACTGGTACTACGCTTTTGACTGGAGAATTTTTTGGAGAAATGGTTTGCATATTTGGATTCAACATGATGAGAACATCAATCCCTGAAATTTTCAGCAATTTTGGAGCAAAACTTGGTCACCTAAAGGTCAAAAAACCATTAAAAAATGACCTCTTTGACTCTTTTTGGACACATAGGAAGCAACGTTGGGAGATTCTACTTTTGAGCGAGCAAATCACCTCCAAATGCAAAAATTCAAGATGTTCCAGAAACTAGATAGGAATAACTTTCCAATGCGCTATCATGGACTCAATTTGGCTAAGGGGAAGGCCTCCAAAATCAGTTGAGATGTGGCGCTACGCATAGAACCAGTTTGCTCAAAAATCCCAATATCACCTAGTTTTTCTACAAGTTGACTTTTTCTCTCATCTTGATGAATTTATGATTGTAAATGATGCTATGCTATGTAAATGTAATTTTAAAATGACCTTAAAGGGTAGATTCATCATTTTGAGGTGGTTTGGGGGTGAATGAATCAGTTTCCATGGTTTTAGAGGCAAGTTGTTCCACTGCCTATATTCCTATTCCTAGTTTAGATATGGTTAAAACAATTCCTTATCTCTTGGATTCGACCCCTGATGGCTAGCATAGGTGGTTTTCATGTCTATATTATGTATTTTCTTCCTGATTGGTAAAGGTTGGACTCTTGTGGATGCTTTGAGCTACATTGTACATCTCTACAACAATTTGGCAAGGAAATAAACCAGGATTTGCAGCTATTTTTGTGGGATTCTTGTGGTAATGTGTTTTTTCATTGTTTCTCCTTTTGTCATTATTTTTTCTCATGTGTTATATGTGCCGAAATCTATTGCATTCTTATTAACTAAATGAAATCAAGATAGATAGGTAGAATACATTGGTAACAGTGCTCTGCCTTGGGAATACATTTAGTTTTTGATGTTTTCAGCTATCTGAAGAGGACTCATGATCCTTGCATGCCCTCCTCAGCTTCTCACCAGTCTTATGTCTATCATCTCACTCAATTCCAAGTGCCAAAACACCTACCTACCTCGCCCCACAAAACACCCTGCAATTTTGACTTGATTTCTTGGACCCAAAGCTACCTGCTCCATTTGATCCAGCAACAAAACCTTCAAAATCAACCAAAAACCCTAGAGCTACTATACCTAGCCTAAAATCCATATTTAATTCAATCATCTCAATTGAGATTGACAAGAAGAGAGCCCTCTCCTGACCTGGTAGGGCTAGCTACCAGGTTAAGCTTGGTTTGTGGTTATCCTAAGATCGCCTCCCTTCAGCATGAGGTCAATCTAGGCTCTAACATAGTGGCAACCATACTAGGGAATAGGTGACAGATCTTCTCTGGAAAATATCATTCAGGTTGCAGATCTGATTGTTGATGGTGGACAATGATCAAACACCGGAAGGCTGAAATCATTCACCTGGCAAATCGAATGTCGAAGAATCCCAAGGTTTAGAATTTTTGTGGCAACTATATTCTTCAAGAATTAGTAGCCTGAAGAATTTCTTGGTGAAGTCATTGTCATCAAAATGGATTCGCTGGATTGAAGGTATGCTCCCATGAGCTGAGTTCACATTCTAGGTTTCCCAAATAAAATTTCGAAGGTAGATTGGCAAAGGAATTTGCCTATCTTTAAAGATGATGTCAGGAATGATGCTGCTTTACATCTGGTTAGATTTCACATGCATATTCACAAGTTGAAGGTTGATTTTCCTGAAGACTGCTTAATGAAAACTGCCTAGCGCTACGCACCTAAGCTCGGCGCTACGCACAGGAGTGGCGCTACCCACCTGGATTTTTTCCACTATGTTATTTTGAACTGGCGCTATGCATAGGAGTTGCATTATGCACCTAGCATTTGGGCTACAAACAGTTGCAAAATTCATCAAATGACCTCAAAACTCCCAAAATTCCTCCATTGCAAGTAAGTAACATCACTACTCTTCATAAAAAGAATTGTTGCATTGGTTTTGAGTTGTGTTGTCCCTCTAAAACATCAAACCCTAATTGTCACTAAACTATCTCATATATTGTACAAATACTGTCATTATTGTTGTCCCATATTGTCTTTTACTGTTTCCCTAAAACTCATCCTCCCATACATAATTCCCTCACTAAAACTTTTCCCTACATCCCAAACCCTGTACCCATACATCCCAAACCCTACAGTACTCCTAAAACCTACACTATTCATTAACCCCACTCACTCCCTACATCCCTTTCCCATTCTAGTTTAGCCTCACTTTTTTTCTTATTTAAATCTCTTCATACTCATCATACCTTTATTCACCAATCCACCACTCTTCATTTACCATAAAGACAAACAGTTGTACAACAATGGAGAGGGATAGTGAGTATGAAATGGAGGAAGAAACACATTGTGACAGTTCCAGGGAGAGAGACACTTAGGGTAGAAGGCTTCATAAGGGAGGAAAATATATCAAAGAGGAGCCCACCAGTTTGAGGGAGCTGCAAGCCTGCCCATTTTCCCTTTCTTGTTTTAGACATCATTCATGTTTCAGTTTTGGTGAAATGGTGGAAAGGGTAAAATTTCAACATGAATTAGCAAGGTTGTTTGTGAGACACTTGGACAACAATGAGGTAAACCTTTCTAGGGTTACATTCACTTTGTCACCAACTGTCATTTCAGAGGCCACAGGTATTCCAAATGTGGGTGAAAAGTGGAACAAAAGTCAGTACATTGACAGGGAGTACTATGATCCTTACATTAAGGCTAAATATCATAACAAACTCAGTAGAGTATTCCCCTTTAAATTCTTGGAGGACAGGTTTGCTCCATTGATGAAGATCATCATCAAGTACTTGTGAAGGTAGGTTCTCTAGACTGTATGCCTACCACATTAGATTGCTGATGAATTTCACTAGGGTGAGAATGATGAATATCCCCTACTTCATCTTCAGAAACATTGAGAAGATGACACTCATTGTAAGGAAGAAATCATACCCCCAGTAGCTAACCAGCATCTACCACTTCTCTGTGATTAAAATCATTGTCTTACATCAGTTGAACCTACTTAACATACCATGGGAGACCTTCATTTCTCATGAAATATTCAAAGGCCCACAAGTCTTTTCATCAGTGCCACATGAAGAAGGTGGACCTTCAGGATAGGAAAAGGTCCAAGAGACTGAAACTGTTGGAGTTCCAGTATTTGTGACATATGAGAGAGGCACTAGGAAACTTTTTTCAGCGATTAGGCGAGTATTATCTCCACAAGGAGTGGAAGGGGTCTCACCTTCATGTTCAGGCCATAGGCAAATTCTATCTCCATAAGGAGTGGAAGGGGAATTTCCTTCATCTTCAGCTAAACAGGTATAGGTTGGGCAACAACACAAGGGAAAAGGTAAAGGCAAGAAAAATATGCATGAGAAGGATCCTAGTGATGGGAAAGAGAGAGATTTTTACCTTATTGATCATGAGGAGACACAAGGAGTTGATGTCATTGATTTGGAAACTCAAGGTACAAAGATTACCAAAGACATGATCATTAAGGAACAAGAGGCTGAGATACGAGACTTGTCAGTCAATTTAGGGAGGGCTAAATGAATCATCAATTATCTAGAGCAAGAAAACAAACAATTGAATGACAAGAAAGTCCTCATGGAGTTGCAAATGATCAAAGGGAACCAGCAAAAGGCAAAGAAGGAAAATGTCAAGATGATCTCCATTGAGCAAGAGATTGAGAATGACTGGGTAACTTGGCTTGAAAGGGTCAATATACACCTTGAAGAGCTACTTGAGAAGGCCAATAGAAACAAGAAGATGCTTCGTCACATGGCCTATCACTATATGACCCAGAACAAAATATGCAATATAAGGATGAGGAAGCTTAAGGCAAGGTTGAGGAAGGCCTTGAGGAGCAAAAAGGAGTAAGACAAGAAAAAAATATTGGTTGAGGCCTCACTATCCCATCAAAGCAATTAATGAGAATGCCTTGTGCCAAATTTGGGCAAGTTTTGGTGAGTTTTTGTCATTTTGAAATTTTGAAATTTTCCAACACAGGAAATTACATTAGGTGCATAGCACCACTAGTGCTACGCTTTTGACTGGAGAAATTTTTGGAGAAATGGTTTGCATATTTGGATTCAACATGATGATAACATCAATCCCTAAAAGTTTTAGCAATTTCGAAGCAAAACTTGGTCACCTAAAGGTCAAAAAACCATCAAAAAAAGACCTCTCTGCCTCTTTTTGGACACACAGGAAGCAACCTTGGAAGATTCCACTTTTGAGGGGTGAAAATGGCCTCCAAATGCACAAATTAAAGATGTTCCAGATACTAGATAGGAATACCTTTCCAATGAGCTATCTTGGGCTTAATTTGGCTAAGGGTAAGGTCTCCAAAATTAGCTGAGAAGTGGTGCTACGCCTAGAACTAGTTTGCTCAAAAATCAAATTTTCGCCTAGTTTTTCTACAAGTTGACTTTTTCTCTCATCTTGGATGAATTTATGATTGTAAATGATGTTATGCTATGTAAATGTAATTGTAAAATGACCTTAAAAGGTAGATTCATCATTTTGAGGTGGTTTGGGGCTGAATGAATCAGTTTCCATGGTTTTAGAGGCAAGCTGTTCCACTGCCTATATTCCTATTCCTAGTTTAGATATGGTTGAAATAGTCCCTTATCTCTTGGATTGAAACCTTGATGGCTAGAATAGGTGGTTTTCATGTCTATATTATGTTTTTTCTTCCTCATTGGTAAAAGTTGGACTCTTGTGGATGCTTTGAGCTACATTGTACATCTCTATAACAATTTGGAAAGGAAATAAATGAGGATTTGTAGCTATTTCTGTGGGATTATTGTGGTAATGTGTTTTTGCATTGTTTCCTTTTCTGTCATTAGTCTTTCTCATGTGTTATGTGTGCCAAAATCTATTTCATTCTTCTTAACTAAATGAAATCAAGATAGATAGGTAGAATACATTGGTAACAGTGCTCTGCCTTGGGAATACATTTACTTTTTGATGTTTTCAACTGCCTGAAGAGGACTCATGATACTTGCATGCCCTCCTTAGCTTCTCATCAGTCTTAGATCTACCATCTCACTCAATTCCAAGTGCTAAAACACCTACCTACCTCCCCAAACAGAACACCCTACAATTTTGACTTGATTTCTCAAACCCAAAGCTGCCTACTCCATTTGATCCAGCAACAAAACATTCAAAATCAACCAAAAACCCTATAGCTACTATAACTAGCCTAAAATCCATATTTAATTTAGTCATCTCAACTAAGATTGACAAGGAATGAGCCCTCTCCCGACCTGGTAGGGCTAGCTACTAGGTTATGCTTGGTTTGTGGTTATCCTAAGGTTGCCTCCCTTCAGCCTGAGGTTGATCTAGGCTCTAACAATGAAGATGCCCACTAGCTACTTCGTTGATGTTGTTGAGACTTTCAGTCTGACAACCACTTTTCAATTTCATTGCCATTTCCCCCCCTTTGTTAGCTGAAAAGAGAGACAATCTGCTTCAAATTATATCTGAATTATGAACTCCCCCCCTTCAGGTGTAGGAGAGTTTCATTGTTGTACTCCCCCATTCAACTACATGAGAGTACCATCTTCATTTAACTATTGGCTGCAATATGTGTGAGTGAATCCGATTGTAAAACTTGTACAATCTTATGGCTGTGGATGACCATTCCCAAGGACAATCCATGAATAATTTGTCTTCAATATGGAAAATTGGTCTTGTTTGCAACATTTCTTTGATGAATGATTCGACTTGCCACAATGGTGACAAGGATGGAGATCAAAACACTGATCTTCCAGATGACCGGTTCTTTGACAATTAGAACATTTCGGTTTGACTACAACTTGAGTTTACATGCATTTCTATTTGTCTGCACTTTTAGTTTGTGTGCATTGATGTCTGTCTGCAACTTGTGGAGAACTTGCTGAGGTGAGATGTTAAAGTAATCCGCACTGACGAACTGAATGGGCTTTGAATAATCAGGGAAATGTAAGTTGTCATCATCTTCGACATATCCTAAGCCGCGTCGATTTTGATTACTTTGAATTTCTTCCCATGGCTTGATGATGGGTTTAGAAGAAAGTTGAACTGGAGCAACTTCAACACTTGAAGCTGGGTGGATGAATGAGGTCGAATGATTAGCTGTCACAGGATTGGTCAAAGACATGGAAGCAACACGCTTCTCTCGCAACTTATTTCTTTGAAGTTTCGACTCCAGTTGCAGGAACTCAATTGTTTCATGTGCATGTTGAATATGCACTTGAATGTCAACAAGAGTTGTTTTGTTTATGTTCACCATGTCGCCAGCTGATGATAAAATCAAATTTTTAAGAATTTGGGACAATTGAATATGTGTCGCCATGTTAGCTTGCTCACTTTGAATTCATGCTCGCTTTTATTGTTATTGATTGCTGATGCTTTAAACACTTGCTAGAGTTTTATAACTTGTTTGCTTGAACTTTTGATTTCGCGCTCGCTTGATGACAATCGCTTTGCTTGAATGCTTCACTGACACTTTGTGAATGCTTCAATCAACTTCACACAGGCTCGTTTGTTGTAGATGTCATGCTGTGAACTTTCACACTTGATTTTGACATGCTCGCTTGCTTTCACACTTTCTTGCTTTGATTGTCTGAATGATGATTGCTTTAAACACTAGCTTGATTTGATGCTCATTGGAACATGCATGAGTGATTACTAACACTTGTGATTTCTTGAATGTACTCACTGAATGTGATGATTTTTAAAAAAGGAAAGGGTGTTGAACACTGTCGAAAATGCATCAAAGATACAAATGACAAGTTCAATCTTGATGACTCAGTTGAAGACTTACTTGACATTATGTATTCACCTTAACAAGTCAAAATAGGGTGTTGGTTACAACCGAGAATGCACCCTTACAATTCAACTGAATTTGACTTTGATTACAATTCAACTTACAAATTATGATTTGCAAGTTATAGTTTTGTATTGACCTTATTAAAAGAAATGGTGCAAGTGCAATTGCCAAAAAATTGTTGTTGAATAGTTGCAAAAGAAAAATTGTTGATGTAGGTGACAGCGTGATTGGATATTGATGCAGAAATGTCTTGACTGGGGATGCTTGATTTTGTAGCGTCCTTAACTTGATTTCTTTGGTTACATAATGTGAAATGTTGTAGCAGCTCTTATCAAGTCAATGATGTGACACTTTGTGCTTATGAACTTAATTGATCATGGGAGCTTTGATTTCAGGAGCTTGATCGATGACTTGTATATGTAAACTTTCTTATGTGCATGTAGTTGTTTTGTTTAAGCATAATAAAGAGAGTGTTTTACAAATTCGACTCAAATCATGCAAGCACATTCACAATGCAAAGTGTACATATGATCCCCTTATTCAAATTCGGGTGGATCTAGGACATGATCACCACAAAAAGAGATGTTTTTCTTAACCTTCAATATACATCATCATGACAATGTTTTCAGTGAGGCGTCTCAAGCACAGATTGAGAACTCCTTGGCATCAAATTATCTTCAAAAACTGCCTTCACCGACTCAATCAATCTCAATATAAAATATTACTTTGGATTACAACAATGATTTTCTCTCAAACAAAAAATTGCTTATCACTCCCAATACAAAACACTTATCGTTCCAAATACAAAATAATTTCACATTATCACTCCACTATATAAAGAATTAGAAATATTCTTTATCTCTCCAAAATATACAAAAATAACTTCTCCCTCCAAAAAAAAAACTTATAACTCCAAAATATTAAAACATGTATTCTTTATTTTTCTATTACAAAGATATATATAAAACTTTATCATCCACCTTATCCGTCCATTAACTTTAATCTCTTTTAAAACTCCCATTAAAAGAATTTTATGAAATTCTTTATAAGGTGAATTAAAAAGTGAATGGATTCACTTTAAAAGTGAACTAATCTCTTTTTTGAAAGGTCAACGGAAAATTCAAAAACACATCTTAAAAAGAAGGGAAGGAATTACATACGTACAACACCAAAAAAAATTTAACGCATTCACTTGTTTGCATGGATGCTTTTCACCACATGCCAATGAGAAAGAAGTCTACATGGACGATTTTCTGAATCTTAACCTAGAAGTGCTGGAAAAGAGCTAACATCAAAGCGGTGGTAGAGGTTCTTGATGAGCGAATGATCTGCAAGTGTGAGACTGGTAGCGTGGAGCCCAACTTCTTGAACTTCTTGTTGTTGAAACGATGATTTCTATTGCTGCATTCATCAATTATAATTCTCTGCATCCTGGTAGCTTTGTTCTCCGTAATCTTTTGCATATCTGCTTCATCATTTCATTTAATATTCTGCCATCGAATGATCAAAGGCATTGAACACATCTCTTTACTGAAACAACTATACAACAAGAGCTCTGCATTTACATTTGAGAGTCTATCTTCTTGCAAAAACCATTAGACACAATCATAGATTTGCGTCTGTACACGTCCCGATACCAATTAGGCAATGCGCAGGAGGAAACCATTGAATCATAGCTAGTGGTAGATTTCATTTTTCTTTTATTCTACATCAAAACCCTTAATTTTCACATACTCGTAATTTCTGCCTTGAGTTCCTCTTATGTTAAGCAAAAAATTTTGCCGCATATTTGCAGCTTTGAGCCACTTCGGTTTGTCAAATACCAAATTTATAACCCTTGAAGTCGAGAAGACTCACTAAATACTTTTTCATTAACTTTTATAAATCTTTTTTTTCAGCCGAAGAAATCTTATTTGGAGCGGTTTTCAAGTATACACCCCATCTAACCATTAAACCACATCTTTGTGACTACTCTACATCAACCCTACTTACTTACTCACT
>Ga0068628_1001137_pt1 | contig 10797 bp, 14 predicted proteins | sample InSIn2gowninarea_FD_77431 | JGI IMG/M metagenome (GOLD analysis project Ga0068628, IMG submission 77431) | Clean room microbial communities from NASA Spacecraft Assembly Facility at Jet Propulsion Laboratory, Pasadena, California, USA -... ... | reverse complement strand
AATTCCGCATTCAATTAGAAGCGTTAGGGTAGATGAATGCGACTGTGTATTTAAGCTTGATGTGTTCAAGCAAAAGATAGAGAAGAGGATCGAATCTGTAGTGTGTGCAGAAGAGTTGAGAAAGGTAGAACAAGAGTGCCCGAGCAAGCACTGTAAGAAGGGACTGTAAACGTTCGAGCAGGAACGTTTTACTGTAATCGATTTTGTTTCTCTGCAAGTTGAGTAATAGAAGAGCCTTGAGAGCGTTATCCCCATCTGTGTCGTGAGGACCTTTTGGCTGTGTCTTGTGTTGTTGGTGTATCGTGATTGCGCCCTATTCGCTTCCCTTGCGCGGTCCCCTGGAGATACTCCGAGCAGGGAGTCGTAAATCTCCAGCGGTGACAGGAAATCCGTCGGAGAGAGAGAGTGTCTCCGCCTTGCCGATTTCCAACATAAACTCCAATCCAAATATTGAATCCACCATGGTTATCCTCTTGAAATGCGCAATAAAAATATGTTGCAGATTTTTAGAAGTGAAGAGATACTTCAATAGGTTGCATAGCTGTGTTGAGCCACTGTGACAAGTAAATTTTGGGATTGATCAGTTTAGAGGCATCCCCGAGACTACAATCGATGAGACATTTTGTTGAAACATTTGTAGACTCTTTCTACATGGTCATTCGTACAACGTTAGTGGTTCCTGAGACTGCGTTCGAGGTGGTATTTGATCAAATAATCCACTGGTCTACCCAACGTATCCATTTAGAGCATTTTGCAGATAATGAGATTGCTTTCGATGAAGCATTTTGTATGGTAATTCTCAGATCCTTCCCATGCATCTTTTTCTCCTACAGAACAAATGTTACAGTAAATGAGGATGCATTTTGATGGATATTTTATCAAAAAATCATTAGATACTATCCATGTCTCCATTTTCCCTTATCCGGTTGTCGTCACAGCACCTAAGATTGCTTTTCGATTTAGCATTTTGTCTAACAATTTCACACCCTTTTAAGCATGTCTGTTTAGACGCCATGGCACCCATTAGATGATGTGCAGTAAGGTAAATCATATGCCCTTTTAAGGTTTTTGTTATGTGGTCATTACGTTGCACGAGTTTGCCAATCGATAAGGCACTTTGTCAAATATTACGCTGGCCCTTTCAACATACTTGTTACGCTGTACTTAAGACTCTAATTAAATAAGGAATTTTATCAATTAATGCGCAAGATATTCCAGCATCCATTTAATTGTTGCATTCCATTCTGATGAGGTGATTTGTCAGACAATTCGCAGGCCATTTTTAATATATATTTATTGAGGCATTTTATCAATCAATTTACTGCCCCTTTCAACGTATCTGGTAGGCGCTCCCAAGACTGCACTTGATGAGGCAATTTGTCAAAGAATTCCTTGGCTGTTAATGTATTTACTTCATGCTGATAGAACTGCACTCGATGAGGCATTTTGTCAAACAATTCATGGGCTATCAGCATTTTTACCTCGCGCTCCCAAGACTACAATTGATGAGCTAATTTGTCAAACCATTCCTAGGCTGTCAATATATTTACTTCATGCTCATATAACTGCACTCGATGAGGTATTTTGTCAAACAGTTCATGGGCTATCAAAAATTTTACCTCACGCTCACAGGATTGCACTCGATGGAGCATTTTGTCAAACAAATAAGAGGCCATTCACCAAATTGCTTCGCGCCCTTGAGACTACACTCGAGGAGGCATTTCTCATAATTCATAGACCTTTTCAACACATTCGTTGAGTGCATTTTGATGAGGCATTTCTCATAATGCAATTTAGGTATTACATGAGATTGCTTTTGGATGAAGCATTTTTCCAAACAACTCACAGAACTATTCAACATATCCATTCTCGATACGCAGTAAGCGAAGGCATATTATCAAATAATTCACAGGTTCCATGTCGTTCTTGTATTTGATGAGGCATTTTGTCAAACAATATGACATACTCATTTTGATCGGGCATACAAATAATTAAACCCTTCAAACTATCCTTTTATTTACATTTCAATAAGGCATTTTATTCATATGAATCTATTTCAATTATAGTTCATGGGTTCTTGTAAGAAGTGATAACATATTATTTATTGGTCATAATTCCCTTTATAGGCATTTATGAAGTTTTCAATATTTTTAAATTAGTTAGAAATGCTATTAAAAGAGAAAATATTACTCTTTATAATCATAGGGTACAAAGAAGGATGTTATTACATGAAAATAAGTATGCTACCATGAAATGAGAAATTATTCATAATTGGCACATTATATAAAGTTTCTTTGATTATGATACGTGTTGTGCAAGAATAAATGATCTCAAAAATGGATAATGTAAATAGTGATTATATTGTGATCCAGGAACGATGAGAGGTATTTGAAATCCTTTGAAGATCAGGGATGGGACATTGTTTGTCATTGTTTGAATTGAAATGACTTAGTATAATTTGATTGGATCTTATTTATGAAATGGTTCTTCCTATGTTATGAGTATTGACGTATGTTGTTTCTTTTGAATCCATGATCGAGTCAGATAGGTAGTATCTCGATGTGACATAGAACCTATCGAGATCAGAATGGAGTATTATTTGAGATGGTATTATTTGAAATTTTGAATAATGACTTGAATAGGATGATGCGGGTGGAAAGTTAATGGACTCCATGATCAAGGATGATAGTTAGTCTCTAACGAGACATAAAACCTATTGAGATCAATACGGAGTAATGTTTGAATAAATTTGTATGATAGGTTTGCACCTAGGGTAGGATGCATTTCATAACTCCAAAGAGCTATCCTGATTCTCATAAAATTCTCACCAAATCCTAGTACACAATGCCATATCATCTTGGTTCCATAGGATGGAGGCATGTTCGAGGACAACTATAGATGGATGAAGACTTATCAAGATGAGGATGGTGATGAAGAACCCCCTCAAAGTGGATATTTCTATGAAAATAGGGCATATTGCAAGTTGTACAATAATCACAAATCCTAATATAACACACCAAGATTGAAGAGATAATGATTATGGAAGAAATTACGTATTCTTAAGTGTGACCTTATTGGGTGTTATGTAATCATAGAATCCTTACCCAATGACTTAACAAGATACCTCATTTACAAAAGAGATTTCCTATGAATTATATGATGAATTCTATTCCTTTACAAACGATGAAGTTTTAACATTGCCTTGTCTCGAAAACATGAGCAAGGTTGAAGAGTCTATAACTTCTTAATGTATTAAAATTTATATATATATCCAAATTATTGATGTTGAAATTGCAAGTTTTGAGGTAAATTTTGGATGGTGTATACATAGGATCACAGTAAAACTAAGTTAATTCCAATAGAAATATAGCTTAGAATTATAGGCATCGATAGTTCATTAATGGAAAAGCAAAAGTTTAAACTTGTTATCCAATAATAAAATAGTCAAGGAAGGACTATTATTGGATTACAAACCTAAGATAAAGAATTATAAACCATAATGACTTAGTAAGGAACTGGAGATGATGTTCGAAGGTTACCATGAAGAATCAAATAGGGCTCAAAGAAAAAGGGAATGGTTTTTTCAACTAATTAACAAAAAAAGGAAATCAAAACTATTATCTCCTTAGCACCTTACAGGGAAGGTAGCTCAAACATAATTAAAGTGTTAAGGCATGAAAATCCAGTTAAATATGGAAGTAGGACCTTGATTTATTGAGATTAATCAAATGATATATTTAGATGATCTAGACAAGTATTGACTGATTACGAAATGTCTAGGACCTTGTTACTAGAAAGAGAAACTAGATAAAATGCAATTGTCTTTAGTTTGCTAGAAGATAAGTAATGATCCATTGGGAAAGTTATACTCTACATCATACTTCCTTACTAGAAGTAGTCACCTTCCATGCATATCAAAACTTGTTATTAATCTTTGACATATGATGTACTTTTAAAGTAATATTCTTTCCATGCATATGGAATAGCATTTTTGAATATTCCTTAATGTTTCACAAATAAGCTTGTTTGAAAACTTCTTGAGCACATTTAATGAATTATTTGTTGTTGATTAAATTAGATACGATCACTATGGTTTGTTGAAATTTAATTGGTTATTGCTTGCCTCAAGTATGAAACCTAAAATTTTAATGATTGATCTAGAACCAATTATTCCTAGGGATGATAGTATAGGTATAGTCTTACTCATAATCCTACTTGAAAATTTATTAAAATAAAAAAATCACTCAGGGTATTAATTTAGGATCCATGGCTCCCCAAGATATGGGCATGGGGATGTCGAACTACATGGTGGGCCTAACTGATAGATATGAGTAGACTAGTGTCTCATATCCTTGATAAAATTTTAGTTATTGGGTGAAGGTAATTTGTAGTCATACTTTCTACGGTTAAGAAAATAAGACTATGAAGACTATTCCATAGGTGATTATGCTTACCCATTTCATATGGATGATTACCTAGGATAATCCATCTGCACCTATTAATTGAAGGGTCATACATCAAGTGAAGATGTTTAACCTTATGGATAAATGTTCTCTTGGGTGATATGGGCCCCAAGAAGGAAATAACAACATCGTGACTAGAATATTGATTGCACACTCTGTGGATGAAAATGGTGGTGTCACCTATATGGTATCTTCCAACGGGATGAGTGTTGAGAAGTGAACACCTAAAAGTTATCAATCAAGGTTGGTTATTCTAGATTCCATCAATCTTGCCATATGGATACTGATTAGCTAACAATGTTGACATGCTCATGTGGATCACCTTGTCCATTCCTAGACCTTTCGAGTGATCAATTTAAACAAAAAAATGGGTCTAAATTTTTAGGGTTTGTGAAGTTAGAAATAGGGTTGGTGAGAAGAGTTGCGTAGGATCTGAAGTGCTACATTGGTATCAAAGCTTCAAGTTAAAACTCTTAAGCCTACGGTCCACAACCTTTTGCTGAAAAAGTTGGTTAGTTGAATTATACTTTTGGAATCAACTTATGGCATCCCCCATGACTCATTAGAGTATTTGGAAACTTGCCTCATTATGGGAAGGAATGACATTCTAATAATGTTAAAGATTAGGGATAACCTAATCTCTTAATCTTGAATGGAAAATATCTGAACTATACCCTAGGGAATAGGTATTATCTAGGTAGGATAACCTAGTAAGAATGGATATTAACAATTAGAATGATACCCTTAAGGTGAAAAAGGGTGCATTTCCCATAATTTACTAGAAAAAGAATGGAATGTATATCCATGGGGAAACTTTAGTTACCTCGTCGAAAGCAACAAAAACAAACCTTCTAGGAAAGGTACGATCATTATAAGTTTGTACCTCTATAGCCTTGTCAAAGGTACCTAGATAAGACTAAGTTAAAACTTCTTGATAGTATTACTCAATAAATGGAGAGAAACATAGTTGATTAGCCCTAGAGTTGTTAATAAAACACTAGAATAAGGAAAAGTCATTTATAGGGCATACTATCTCTTTAAATAATTGAATTTAAGGTGACAATTCAATAGAGTTCTACCAAAGATTTGATTGTAAGTTCAATATTTAAAAGAAAAAGAAAGGTTCATTAGGGTATAGGAGGTTATTTACCCTAATATTAGGAACCTTATAAAGTGAACTACGTACATAATCGTACTTCATGAATATTTGCATATTATCTCATGCAAATATGAGATAATGCAGGATCAAAAGTAAAAAAAAAAGGGTAGGTTAATCATAAAATAGTTGACTGAAAATTTCATAGGAAAAGAAACTCTTATGGTCTACCTAGGTTTGATTGAACACCTACTGTAAAATAAAAAAAGAAAAAGGAACACCATACAAATTTTTAAAAGTGGTCCACGATAGGTGTACTACAAAAGGAATAAAAGTACAATACCGTTACCTTTTGCGGCAACATGAAGGAATATTATGGTAAGTGTAATCCCGAAATAATGCAATTAATTATTAATGGGGGTTAATTAATGCATTATTGGTCTACTTGTTTATTATTGATACATATATTTAAAATATGTCAATAACAGGTAACATAAATATACTTGTGTTTAATTATATCACATGTTCATTTCATAAAGAGAAACATACATAAAAGACAAGCATACATTCATTCAAATGCATGTTGTTGGCGTCCTATACTTGGCATGCTATTGACGACTTAAGATAAATAATATAATAGATGCAATAAAGAATGTAGCGATGAGCGAATGAAAGAATCATCAAATAGCAAACATAAGATATGACTTACGAATAATATTTGCATATAACAGAGTGATGTATCATGTGCTATAATCTCTCTTGATTCATCCTTGTATTCATTTTCCTGTAAGGTTTAAGGTCAACAATCGATTCCTTTATATATGATACAACTTTACATGACTTTGATCTTTTTGACCCCTTGTACATACCACAAGGGTCCACTATTCTTATCATATAGCTTTATCATGACATAGGGTATTATTTTAACCCCTTTTTACATAATACATCATTGAGGCTCTAAAATGAATTATTTAATAAATAATAATTAATTTTTAGGTGACTACATTTGCCCCTCTTTGGAGGTGTGATTGAAGAAATGAAATTGCATATCCAAAGAAGAAGTGTAAAAAAATATTTTTTGAGAACTTTGAACTCTTTGTTGTACTGTCACTTGTTGTTGTTGATGATGATGATGATGAGAGTCCCTTGCTGCCCCCTTTTTAATTGGATACCCCAAGAAAGATCCTTGAATGGTGCAACCAAGGCAAAATAAGATGAAGAATCTCTCTTAAGGAATGATGCTATGTAAATGATGGAAATGACTATGCTATCAGGTAGCTATATGATCCCATATCTGATTTTGGATATGGAAGATGTATATTTTCCCCTTGTAGTGCTTCAACTATGAATCTAGTCATTCCATCATTTTTGATACTCAGGAACCATTCACAATTACGTCCATGCCTTGAAATAAAGAGGATCTACTTTGAATGAATTGAAATGGAGATGAAATGGATGCTATTGATGGCTTAGGGAATAGTATGCACATTGCTAACAGCATGGAAATCAGTGTATTTTCTTCTGCTTTTCAGGATGTAGAAACCTGTAATGAAATGTGAATCATAAAATATGTTTGATGCATAGTGAGTTGTGTCATTCATTGATGATGAATCAATGTCAGCAATCCACATATGGTTGCATCATCGATTTATATTTTAAGTGAGTGAACTCTCACTAGTCGTGTCATTGGCCATCGATGATCATACATTTTATGTCTATGATCTGAAGACATTATGCTTTGGATTGGTTCAAAGCAAAAACCATGTGGATACATAGTAAGTTGTATCTTCCATTAATGATGAGTCAATGTCAACACTTGCTCATAGATGTATCACCAATTTACTTTTAAGTGAGTGAACTCTCACTAGTCGTGTCATTGGCCATCAACGATCATACATTTTCATGTCTATAATTTGAAGACATTGGATTGTTTCTTTTATTTTCTCTTTTTTTTTTCATGCCATTCACATCGTGGAAACAATCATCTACACTGTTGGTGGTATACAAATCCTTGAATTTTTTTGAAATAAAATTATTTTTTCTTCTGTTAGTCAATATCTACTTATTCATCATACTTTCAATTGAATATAAGATTACGCCCAGCTAATGCTTAAAAAGAGGGTAAGGGAAACCATCGTGTCACATGCATGAAGCATTCCATAACCCAAATCCATCACATCACCATTTAGGTAATAGTCATGAACCAAAAACACATGGGTGAGAACAGTGTTGTTCAGAGCTTCGAGAAGTGTAGCGTATAATGCAAAGTGAAGTCTAGAAGGGGAGATAATACTTCTCATGTTCCTTTGTTCTACATTTTTTTTCATCATCATCATTTTTTTGTACGCCATTGGTGGCCTGCTTATAATGCACTCTGCTATCGCCATAGGAAATTTTATATTTAAAAAAAAAAAATGTTTACGTGACCCTACTCATGAATTATGTGTTTTGCAGGGCACGACATTATCATTTCTAAGCATAGAAATGTTTAATATGGATAGCATGGAATGTATTTGGTTTTGCTTTTCCATCCATTGATGATAGTCTATATGCACCTGATCCTGTTGCATCAATTACAACATATGGGCCCGACCAATTGGGCTCAAACTTGCCTTTTATTTCCTTATTTGCTATTGTTTTGTTAATGTTTTCTTTCAACACTAGATCTCCTACCTTGAATTCCTTTGCTTTGTTTTTCTTCCTAAATGCTCTCTTAAGTTTTGCGTGGTATACCTTTTGATGTTTAATGACTTTGATTCTCTTTTCATCTAATGAATCCAATTGTTACAACCTTGATTTTATTGCATCTTCATTGGATATATCACCTTGTAAGGAAATTCTAAGGGATGGGATCTCCAACTCAAGTGGGACAATAACCTTATCTCCATATACCAATGAAAATGGTGTTGCCCCACTGGCTGTACGGATACTGGTTCTATATGCCCATAATGTGTATGGTAATTGCTCATGCTAATCTTTATTGTATTTTTCCCATATTTTGGTAAGTATGCTCTTGATTGTCTTATTTGAGGCTTCAGCTTGACCATTACCTTGAGGGTAATAGAGGGAAGAAAAGGTTTGTGCAATAAGAAACTTCTTACAAAAAGCCTTCATAATTTTACCTTTGAAATTGGGACCATTTTCCATTATCAACCTTTGTGGTACACCAAGCCTTGTGATGATGTTTTCGGTGAGGAATGCAATGATTTTAGTTTGAGTGACTAATTCCATTGGGATTGCTTCCACCCATTTGGTGGTGAATTTTATAGCTATAATAACAAATTTGTGTCCCTCCCTAAAATGAGGATTAATCATATCAATCAAATCTATGCCCCAAGTAGCGAATGGCCATGGAGAAATAATAGAATGTAACTCTTGGGTAGGTTGTTTATCTAAATTTGCATGTTTTGGAGATTGCAAACATGTTTTAACATGAGCCTTACAATCCTCTTCCATAGTACACCAATAGTATCCAATCCTCAAAAGTTTGGTGTGTAGTGCTTTTGCATGAAAGTGACCACCACATAAACCATCATGAGCTTATTCTAAGGAAGTAGCTATCTCATCTTGTGTTAAGCATCTCAACAATGCACTATCAAATGATCTCCTATATAAGACTTCTCCAATGATCACATATCTTATTGCAGTTCTTTTCAATCTTACTCTCTCATTTCTATCAAAATAGTCAGCAGCTTTTTTATTTTTCAAATATTTGTAGATATCATCATACCAATTCTGAAAATCATTTTCTTCTATAATAAGACAAGCCCGGATCTCATCCATATGATCTATATAAGGAGAAATTAACTTACGAATTGTAAGGATGGTCTCTTCATCTTTGATTTTAATTAGTACTAGTGTAGTTGTGCTTGCCATTGCATCTGCATACTTGTTATTAATTCTTGGAATATTCTAAATAGTATATCTATCAAATTGATATAATAAATCAATTACTACAAGTTTATAAGGTTTTAAATTTTCATACTTAGTGTCAAATAAATATTGTACTTGATTGACAACAATTTGGGAATCCCCATATATCTCAATATTCCTAATTTTCAAAATTACAGTAGCTTTCAATCCTAATATCAATGCTTCATATTCAGCCATATTGTTTGTACAATCAAAAGTAAGTTTGTATGCCATGGGGATTATCTAATTTGTAGGAGATACCAAAACAATACCTGCTCCTACTCCATGAGAATATTTTGAACCATCGAAGTACAAGGTCTAAACAGTTGGATCATCCTCCATGAGACATATGTAGTCATCAAGGATCGAGATCTCATCAAAGTGACACCATTAGCATCCTTCTAACAAGTCTGCACTCTACTGGCAACATGGGTCATCCTGATATTCATCTTGAAATTCTTCATGGATAATTTCCTCTCCATCTTAAGGTAAATCTACTATCAAATCTACAATTGCTTGGCCTTTAATAGATTTTTGTTTTACCACATTTATATCGAATTCCTGTAACAAAATTAGCCACTTTGCAAGTCTACATGATAAATGTTTATTACCCACAAGATATTTCAATGGGATAACAGGACTAACAAAAAATGAAGTGCAATATAATAAATAATGCCTCAATTTTTCAATAGTGAAAACAATACCATAACAAATTTTTTCCATAGGAGTTTATCTAGTTTCATAATCAATCAATATTTTGCTAAGATAATAGATGGCTCTTTCCTTATTTTTTGTATCTTTTTGACAAAGCATTGTTCCTAGTTCATATAATGTGGTTGAGATGTATAAGTAAGTAGGTTTTGAAAAATCCATGGGGACTAATTTGACACTCTTTTTGAGAAAATGAATGAATGGCCTACATTTATCTCCAAGTTGTGAAATGAACCTTCTAATTGAATTTATTTTACCTTGGAGGCTCCTTAATTATTTCAAATTTTTGGGTGGAGGCATACTAACAATGGCATTGACTTTTTTAGGATCTACTTATATTCCTCTATTAGACATCATGAATCCTAATAATGTACCAGAAGTAACTCTAAATGCACACTTTTGAGGTTTAAGTCTTAGTTTGTACCTTTGCAAAATGGTGAATACCTCTTCAAGTGCTTGTAGATGATCTTGTCCTTGCTTGGATTTGACTAAAATATCATCAACATATACCTCCACGATTTTGTGAATGTGCTCATGGAACATGGTGACCATTGCTCTTTGATATATGGCTTCAGCATTTTTAAGTCCAAAAGGCATAACCATCCAACAAAACTT
>Ga0068628_1001135_pt1 | contig 10798 bp, 8 predicted proteins | sample InSIn2gowninarea_FD_77431 | JGI IMG/M metagenome (GOLD analysis project Ga0068628, IMG submission 77431) | Clean room microbial communities from NASA Spacecraft Assembly Facility at Jet Propulsion Laboratory, Pasadena, California, USA -... ... | reverse complement strand
CTCAAAATTTGAATAAAAAGAATGGGGGGAAAGGTAACAAGGGTGACCAAGGTAATCAAGGTAACCAAACTAGCGAACCCCAGGGGAACCAGCCTAACACAAACAACTAACAATAGGGAAGTCAGCCCAAGCAGAAAAAGGCTATTCGTACTAAAAATCCTTGTGAATGTTGTGGTGTACATGGCTGTTATACACATGAGTGTCCTCTCTTACCCCAAATGCACCAAATTTGGGAAGCTCAAGAAAATTCTAGAGGTCAACAATCACCTTAGAATCCTGCGTCATCTCAACTGAAAGTGCTTACAAATCCTTTCCCTCAGCAAAGATTTGTTGTTTCTCAACCTCAACTAGGTCAAGAAGCCCATCCCCCCAAACCCTTTGTTCCTGGTGACTACTAGATCCTTATGATGAAATATGAAGAGGTTAACCCCTCTGATATCAACCTACAAATTCGGTCGTGTCAATATGACAAGCCATCGACTTCGTCTACCACTGAATCCAAAACTAAAGCATCTATTGGGCCTTGTAAGACACCAAATGGTCCACTATAGATCCATCAACCTAAAGTCAAGGTCATTCCCAAGATCCCAAAGGGACCATTATGCCATAACGTAGCTTCCAACCGAGCTTCCCATACATACAATATAGTCAACGACTTGGCGCAGTCACCTGTTTCCATGTCGATGCTGGAAGTACTCCAATCATGCCCATCTCAAAAAAAAATCTATACTAACTGCCTTGGGTGTAGTAGATCCTTATGATGATCATTTTATTGTCTTCCCTGTTGATACATTAGAACATCCCCCATTGCCCTCATCTATTGCATTCTAGATACTAGTTCGAGTCCATAATGCCATCATCTCCTGATGCATTATTGATGAAGATACATCCACTTGTGTGATGTTTGCTGCCATTTGGAAACAACTTAAGTCACTTGAGTTGTCCCCCTCCACCATCACTTTCCGTGCTTGGGACGGACACTCCTCCCATCCCGTCGGCATGTACCACAACTGTCCAATGACCCTTGTGGGAAAGGTTGTTCATGTAAAAATTGAGGTTATTGATGCCTCTTTGGATTATAACATTCTCTTAGGCCGTAGTTACACATATTCCATATCATTTGTATCATGCTTCAATCGATTCAACCAGTCCCTACAGCCCCTTCCGTTGCTTCAGTTCCATTAGAGCCACAATAAGAACCCACTCCTATTGTGAAAGCATCCAAATAGAGGGGCAAGGCTAAGAGGAAAGAACCTAAGGATAAGGCTCCCCAAGCTCCTCCAACCCCCAAAGTTTTCACCTCCATGCGCTTTGTGTAAAGTTGTTGGGAACGCCACTAATAATTTTCCTAAGCTTCCTCATCTCAAACCTTTGGTTCATGAAACATTCCGTAAGTCAAATATCCCTGAAGTCCATGTTAACTTACCAGGTCCACCCAAGAAACTCATAATGTTATGCATGAATCACCCTTGTGCCTTGTGTGATCATCATGGTCATTACTCCCATTTTTTCCCTCGTCTCAATGAATTTCTTGATTTCCTTGAGGCGCTTCACGAATACAAGACCACTCATAGTCGAACACCTAGTCCTCCACCCATGGATTATGGTACCACTAGTAAACTAGAATAGGGGGACTCTCATCCCACTATCGTGATCCCTCCCCCTGATGTCAAGATGACAAAACCCATGGAACATATCCTTTACCTATCGTCATCCTTGAGTTCCTCGTGTTAGAGTCGGTCTGGTCAGTCCTCCGTAAGAGATAAAGACTCTTTATGAATTTCATTTTTAGGTGTCCTGCTCCATTCACTCAGCTACATTCTGCTAGGGGCATGCCATGATCTGACGGAGAAGGTCATGCTAGTCATTTCCCCTCATGTATGGCTCCTCCCGGCTTAGGTCTTTGTGTCAATAATCACCAGAGTCCATGATAGTCAAGGTCTGGTCCTTTAACGGACAAAAATCATTTTTGGTCATTAGGTCTAGGGATTAAATCAATTTGGTCTTTAAATATGTCTAGTAAAGCCATGCAGGCCAGAGTGAGTCCCTTGCAAAGTAATGATTTACAGAGTTCCATCGTCATATTGATAAACTTCGACCGTTCTTCAAAACTCTGTTTTGAAGAAAAGTCAAATAGTACTATTGGTGACAAAATTTTAAAAAAGAGTCTTCAGTTGATTTCTTCAGGTGCAGTCATGGTTTCCATGGCCAAATTCTCTGTCATGAAATCCCTGTAAAGAGTGTGGAAAATTTCATTGTTTGAGCCAAAATTTCAAAGAAAAAGTGAAAATCAGGGTTGTTTTAAAATCATTGAAAAGGTGTCAAACATGACATTAGAAAAGTGGGTTTTTTGAAAAAGAAATTTAAATCATGACCTCCAAGTATTCATATACAAACTCCCACCTAAATCCAAGTCATTGTGCAATCAAAAGGTAGAAGTAAAGCATTGTAAGGTCATGCAGTGTGAAATTGCGCGATTTGGAGCAATTTTGAAGAAGTTTCAGGGGCGCGGTGCACACAGGCAGGGGCGTGGCACACACGTAGGGCGAGGTACACACAAAGATCGCCTACAGTTCAAATTCCTAACCAGCCCAGTGCACACACAGAGAACTTCTGACTAGGCTTTGCACGTGGCGCATAGAGACAAAGCACCCAGCCTTTGCCAAATTCCCTCAAAAATTTTTGTGAAGCACATAAATTTGCAAGGTAGGCTCTATTAACTCACTTGTTCATCAAATTGGATAAAGATATGGTGATTTTTATGCCCATGATTGAAATGAAACAAAACTCTTAAAGCAACCACAAAAAGACACCAAGAAACCATCTTGCTATGGTTGTGCCATTGTGTTGTTGCTATCAAGGTTTTATTTTCCCTACTCTACCCCTGTTCTTTATTCCCCTATTGCATTTTTCCTATTATCATACCCTATCACTACCAAACTCATATTCCCTTTCCCCTCCTCCTATTGGTCAATACAAACCCTAAAATATTACCTTGCCAAAAACCCAAACCCTACCCTATCAAAATACCAAAAAACCCCTACATATCCCTAAAAAAAATTCTCCCTACAACCCTTATTCCCATTTCATTACTCCCCTCCTAATACTCCCTTGTTTCGTTGTTCCCCTTGGTGGTAGATTATAAAAACAACCTCCATCTTCACCATCATCAAAGGGCAGCCTAAATTCGGTTTATAAATAGTAATCATGGCATCTGAGGGTTCATACGAGTATGAGGTGGAAACTCACAGTGATATAACGTCAGGAGAACAGGCTCACAGGAGACATCATGGGAGTGGAAAACATGTTAGGGATGAGCCAAACACCCTCACTGAATTACAAGCATGCCCTCTTGCTATGTCATGTTTCCAACCCCATCATGTTTTGAATTTTGTCAAAGGGTGGAAAATGTTATAGTTCATCATGAGTTGGCCCATCTTTTTGTACTTCACCTACATGAAGGTCAGTCTACCTTGGCCAGGGTCACCTTCACATTGACACCCGAAACTATATCAGTGGCAATAGGCATACCAAATATTGGAGAATAGTGGCATAAGAAGAAGAAGATAGATAGGCATCATTATGAGCCTTACATTAAGGCTAGTTGTTTGAGGCAGCTCACGAGAGTTTTCCCATTCATATTTTTGAGAGATGAGTATGCTCCGCTCATGAAATTGATCATGAAGTATTCTAGTTGTGAGGGGAGGTTTTCTTGCCTTTATGCCTATCACATCAAGTTTCTCATGCACTTTGCTAGGGTGTGAATGATGAACCTCCCATTTTTCATTTGCGGGAACATAGAGAGGATGAAAAATTTCATACAGCATAAGATCCCTCAATAGCAGCTCAACAGTGTTTATCACTTTGCTCTTATCTGGATTTTGGTGGACCATCAGTTGGGATTACAAGGCATTTCTTGGGAGGAGTTCATCTCTCGTGACTTCTTCAGCACTCCATAGGTAGTATCAGAGGCAGAGCATGAGGTGGGTGGCCCTTCACATCAGTATGAGCGCCATGAGACTGCTACTATGCCATTATTCATCACCTATCAGAGAGGCAGTAGACACTTGTTTGCAGCAGCAAAGCAAGTGTTATCTCCACCCGGGGTGGAAGGGGCCTCACTTCTGACATCAGCATCATAGGAGTAGGGTAGAGGTAAGGATTCAATGTAGGATGAAGGGCCATCAGGTGAATGAGAGACCGAATTCGTTCTCCTTCATGATGATGAGACCAATACATAGCCAACAAATGCAGAGCTCAAAGAGATCATCTAGGAGCAGCAATGAGAGATTGAGGCCTTATCCCTTTACTTGAAGAGGGCCAATGGAACATGAAGTACCTGGAGTAGAGAAACAAGCAACTTGAGGATTAGCAGGTGATTATGGAGCTGCAAAACATTCGTGAGCATCGCCAAGCTGCTCAAAGGAGAAGAGTTGAGCTTACATCATTGGAGCAAGAAATCAATGAAGATCGGGAGGCCAATCTCGAGAGAGTCAACATACACTTGGAGAGACTGCTGGACAAGGCCGACAAAGACCTTGCTCTACTAAGGCACATGGCTTTCCATTACAGGGCACGAAACATGAGAGCAAAGGCCCGAATAAAGAGTTTGAAGGCGAAATTGAGGAAAGCAACAAGAAAGGAAAAGCAGGAAAAAGAGAAAGATCAGCTTAGAATCTTAGCTAAGGCTTCCTTGGCACATCATAGCACCCCATAGAGAACCTCTAGCCCAAATTTCAAGAAATTTGGGGAATTTTTGGTCACATGACAAATTTTTGGGCAAAACATAGGGTTTTTCTCCCTATGCAAATCGGGAGGTCCAAATGAAGAATGGTTTGAATTTTTTGATTCAGCATGGAAAATCATGACTACTGGTGCTCAGACAAGAAATTTGGGTAGGATCTAAGTCTCCAAGAGGTAAAAAACACCTAAAAAATGACCTCTCTGCCCCTTTTTTGACACACAGGAAGCAGTCTTGGGAGAATGAAGATTTGGAGGGGAAAATGAGCACCAAATTCAAAAATTCTAGTTGGGTTAGAAAGTAAACAGGACAGAATTTCTAACAAGCTCACTTGGTCACATTTTGGACACCTGCAAGTGCCCCAAAACAGGCCCCAAAGTAGCGTAGCGCACAGAAAAATGACACGGCGCACAGAGGAAAAATTGCCAAATTTGCTTTCGTTTTGCGAAATTTCGATTCGCAACTTCTCCATGTGGGGCCGCTCATCTACGCTTCAGTTTTTTGGCACCTAATGCAGAATTTAAGGCATTTTTTCTCTAGATTGGCTTCTATCCAAGTGGAAAAGGAAGGAAAACGGTCACCCAAGCCATTTTTCATGTTTGTAACGCTGCATTTGTAGCTGATGGTTGGCTCTTCATCTCCATTTTGTAATGATTCAAGTCACTCCCCAACCCTTGGGTGTTCTATCTCTTCATGGCACATTCTATATATTGTATGTAAGTTATTTTCAAAGGATTTTTGGCTTGTAACTTCTGGGAGACTGTGGGAAAGAAACTTTGTTTCTTCACTATATATTTTTGAAAGAGAATTAATGAAAGGCAACGGCTTTGTTTCATGAGATTCTTTTGGTTGTGAGTGTAGCAAATGTGTCTCTTATGTTTTCATATGTATTTCGTTATGTTTCATAATTCAATTCATGTTCATTTCAGTGAAATTTTCTGAGTTAGATAAGGTAGAATTCAATTTTATTGCTCTACCTGTGGGAAAATTTCATGTTCAGTGTTTTTCTTCTGTTGAAAAGGATTCATATTCCTATGCCCATTTCGCTCTCCTAAACAATCTCTCCATTTTCCGTCATTCCAAACTAAATTGCTACACTTTCTGCCTGCCTTGCCTCACGAAGTAATCTATGCCTTTGTATTAAATTCTCTCTTCTTTGCTGACCGTCGGTCCCATGCCATCCCAGAAGCTTGGCAATTCATAAAAATTGTTTCTTGTATCCCTATTCACTTACTAGCCTAAGATCAATATTTCACTATAAGTCATCTCAAATTGTTTTTTGCTTATCTATTCACTGAGCGTGACTTGGAGAGAGCCCTCTCTTGTTCTGGTATGGCTAGCTACCAGATTGAGAGTGGTTTGTGGTTACCCTGAATTTTGCCTTCCTTCAGCCTAGGGTAGATTTAGGTGCTAACATCTCATAAGAAAACCTTTATGAGGTTTCTGCACACGCTTCTATCGAACCTCTTTCGATAGAATCCCAGGTCTCAACATCCGTAGATCCTCCATCTACTAGCTCATCCTCTACCATTATAGATGATATGTATGTGAACCTTATCTCTAAGGTTGATGCACTAGCTATCACCACCACATCATGTAGTCAGTCTTCCTCCCGTCCGCCCATCTTCCATTTTGATGAGGACAACATGGAAGCCATGACTACCCCTGATTATCCTTGGGATGATATGCACCACCATGCATACTTCCTTCCATATTTGGATTAAACCACTCAAAATATATCCATTACCCCCATATCATACTGGGGGCACATAGGCCCCTACATATCCTTATCATCCTATTAGTTCCACTCTTCACAGCATGTCACTAGGGATCAAAGTGAGCTCTTACTATGTCTGGTTTTTAGAGATGTTTTGCACATGATATTCAATGAAAATCATATCATAAGCATGTTCATCAGAAGTATCTCAGAAAAATATTTCCAACAGTATATCACACTCCCAAAACCAGTTCCTGGATCAGAAGATATGATGAAAATGAATGATTGATTCTTGATTATACATGTTTTGAGGTCATTTGCTGCACACAGGGACAAGTTTACTACAAAATCATTTTCTGAAGTAATGGATATGAATTTTACAAAAGTGAAAGAGGTTTGTTTCAATAACATACCAAATAACAAAAACCTCCTTCAATTTATGGACAGGTTTTACTATGTGGGAGATATACAGTGATATTTGAAGCCTACATTCAAACAAAACAAATTTTGCATTTGTTTGAGTGTTTTAGTCATTGAAGTGTGACACCATTTTACAACATATGGAAAGTAATTTTGAGAAATACAAGGCGGTTTTTGTCAACCACGAGCCATATAATAAAAACCTCTTTAATTGTATTCACGAGTGTCATGAATTGGAATATTTGACTAGATCTTTACATCCTATTTTTACAGATTTAAATATTTCATGATTTCATGTTTTAGAGATTATTTTGTGGCACAGATTCCGAGAAATTGGAAACAAATTTCAAAAATTCGAGAGAGATTTTTCTCAAGCAAGACCTTATCCACAAAACTCTCTGTCATTTTTGTAATAGGTATTTTGGTTCAAGAGATATAAGTTCATCTTTGACCCCTATTTTCAGAAATTCATTCCAAATTTAATGTAACTGTTCCTATCTTTAGGGAGATGGTTGAGCTCAACTCCCTTAGTACAGGGATGAGCTAATTGTATATATTCTATTAATTTAAGAGTGTAAAGGGGTTCTAATTTTTCAGTAGAGGAAAACTACTTTGGACTTTGTAAATCTTTTTCTGAGTATTATTTTTAATGGAGAAATTTTTGTCTTTTAGATTTTGGATCCATCACATTGTTTAATGTCCAACATGTGTTTGTTTTGCTTGTAAATTCACTTACATACTTTGTTTTTTCTGCTAATTCTTGTTACAACATTATCTAAGGGAAATGCTAGGAATCCATCCATGCATGATGCTCCTTTCACAATGATTTTGCTGTTAAATGTAGTAGTTATCTTTGCAAAACCCATCCTCTGTTGAGTAACCTGATGTTTCTTTTTCTTCTAATGCTGCCACTATAGATCCATCCCTTGATTGATGCCTGCAGTGTAGTAGGATTTCTCCTCTTTCCTTCTCTCGTTTACATCTTTTATCTGGTTGAACATTGCACTTATTGTGCCCCAAGTTTGTCGGCAAAAACTAGCCTCGATTCCATAGCCCAATGATCCCTTCTCTTGCTATTATCTTCGTACTTCATAGCTAGCATAAGATTCATTTATTTGATCCATCCTGAGTTGGAAAAGAGAGAGCCCTATCTAGTATGGAAGGGCTAGATGCCATATCAAAATCTTGTTCTGTGGTTACCCCAGAATTGCCTATTCTCAGCCTTGAGGTTCTTTCTGAGTGCTAACATATTTGCACCGTTTTCGGGGATGGGGTGGCAAATCTTCTCCAAGAAATATCGTTCAAGTTGTAGATCTAGTTACTGACAGTGGATAGAGATCAAACACATATGAAGGATGAAACGTTCACCTCGAAACTACAACTCAATTTAGAGATTCTAGCGCTCGCTGATCCGTTCATGTACTAAAATAATATGGTAGGGTATGTGGCAAACCCTGTGTGTTTTGAAGTTCTTAAAGAAGTTAGAGATCAATTAGTGGATATTGAAATAGATGAGGTATTTTTCATTACCGTGCTTCAATGTTTGAGATCTATGAAGTTTCCTCTTAACAATAAAATTAGTTTCTTTGAGTTAGTGGTTGAAAAATTTAAGAAGGATATTGAGTATATAGATGTCAAATTAAGTCATATGAATTCCAATATCCCAAAAGTTTCTGGGAAACTCTCCCTCCGTGAAAGCAAGAAACAATAGGGCTACCTGTAGATTTTTGCATTGATAGTTTGCATCTGGAAGCATATGTCAAGGAGTTAGGGCAACATACATGGTCTGGTTTCTATGATCCTATTGTTTCATATATGAAGTATTTTTTTAGTTTGAATGACAAACTAGATTGTCTTTTACATAGCCAAACTCATTTTGTGCATGTATGGTTGTCAGCATTTCCAATTGTGTCCTAGTTCAAGCACTCCCTAGCATCATTGTTGCCCCAATTTCTTTATTGGTTAATTTGGAATTACAAGATCACTTTATCTAGTGATTTTCATCAAAGTAGGGTAGGGTTGTACATAAATAAGCTGCCCAAAGCAACATTTCAGTCTTCGGCATTTCTTTTAGTTTCCTAATGTACAGGTTGTAGTATGTGTGTTTTTTTTGGTTGGTATAAGTTGTTCAGGTTTGAAACTGTTTGTGAAAATATTTCCCAATGGATAAGGCACTTGGTCTATGGTGTTCTTAATACCTCCAAGGAGATACCATCCCCAATAAGGCCAATGTTAGTTCTAGTATTCACAGCTTGTCACCAGGGATCAAAATGGACTCTTACTATGTCTAGTTTTCAGAGATGTTTTGCACATGATCTTCAGTGAAGAACATGTCATAATTATGTTCATTAAAATAATCTAAGAAAAATATTTCCAACAGTATATCACACTCCCAAAACCAGTTCCTGGATCAGAAGATATGATCAAAATGAATGATTGATTCTTGGTTAAGCATGTTTTGAGGTCATTTGCTGCACACAGGGACAAGTTTACTACAAAATCAGTTTATGAAGTAATGGACATGAATTTTACAAAAGTGAAAGAATATTTTTTCAATAACATAACAAATAACAAAAACCTCCTTCAGTTTAGGCACAAGTGTTACTACGTGGGAGATATGCAGTGATATTTGAAGCCTATATTAAAGCAAAACAAATTTTGCATTTGTTTTGCTGTTTTAGTCATTGTAGGGCAGCGCCAGTTTACAAAAAATGGAAAGTAATTTTGAGAAAACCAAGGAGGTTTTGTTAATGAAAAGAAATTTAACAAAAACCTCTTTCCATTTATTCACAGGTGTTGTGAATTGGAAAATTTGACTAGATCTTTACAACCCATGTTTACGGATTTAATGATTTCCAGTTTTAGAGTTTACTATGTGGCACATATTCCGAGCAACTGGAAACAAATTTCCAAAATTTGAGAGAGGTTTTTCCCACACCTGAACTTATCTACAAAAACCTCTTTCAATTTTGTAACAAGTGTTATGGTTCAAGAGATAAGAGTTCATCTTTTACCCCTATTGTCAGAAATTCGGTCCAAATTTAATGTAACTATTTCTATCTTTAGGGAGATGGTTGAGCTCAACTCCCTTAGTAAAGGGATGAGCTAATTGTATATATTTTACGAATTTCATAGTGTAATGTGGTTTTAATTCTTTAGCAGAGGAAATCTACTTTGGACTGTGTAAAGCTTTTCCTGAATATTATTTTTAATGGAGTAGTTTCGGTCTTTTAGATTTGGGATCCATCACAGTGTTTAATGTCCATCATGTGTTTGTTTTTCTCATAAATTCACTTACATACTTTGTTTTTTATGATAATTCTTGTTACATCATTATCTAAGTGAGGTGTTAGGAATCAATCCGTGCACAATTCTCCTTTCGCAATGATTTTGTTATTAAATGTAGTGGTTATCTTTGTAGAATCCATCCTCTGTTAGATGCTCTGTTGAGTAACCCGGTGTTTCTTTTTCTTCTAATGCTGCCATTGTAGATCCATCCCTTGATTGATGCCTACAGTGCAGCAGGACTTATCCTCTTTCCTTCTCTCATTTACATCTTTTATCTAGCTGAACATTGCACTTACTTTTCCCCAAGTTTGCCAGCAGAAACTAGCTTCAATTCCATAGCCCAATGGTCCCTTCTCTTGTTGCTTTCGACCCTCAACTTTAAATCAAATCCCCGTACTTCATAGCTAGCCTAAGATTCATTTATTTCAGCCACATTTAGTTGGAAAATAGAGAGCCCTCTCTGGTCTGGCATGGCTAGATGCTAGATTAAAATCTTGGTTTGTGGTTACCTCAGAATTTCCTCTTCTCATCCTTGGGGTTCATTCTGAGTGCTAACACATCCTTTGGAGGATATCGTGCCGAGTTGGGATGAGATGCTTGAAACCCTTTTTTTAGCACTTAGAACACAATGG
>Ga0068628_1001133_pt1 | contig 10802 bp, 6 predicted proteins | sample InSIn2gowninarea_FD_77431 | JGI IMG/M metagenome (GOLD analysis project Ga0068628, IMG submission 77431) | Clean room microbial communities from NASA Spacecraft Assembly Facility at Jet Propulsion Laboratory, Pasadena, California, USA -... ... | reverse complement strand
TTTGATAGAGTATATAGAGTCAATATGTCCATATTTTTTTCGATTTGAATGATAAGTTTTTAGGTTTCAAAATTGAATGTAAATGGCCTTTATGTCTTTAGGTTTTTCCTTCTAGAAAGTATGTAATCAAGAATTTTAGAATATCTCAATATTAGACTTGTATTTATCATTTGTATAGGTGAGAATGTCCCTTGACCCTTTTTTAATAGCCTAAACGTTTTTAGAATTATTTAATGTAAAGGATGGAAATGATACTATATAGTATGGAATATTACACTCACAAGAAATTACAAATATTTATGGTGAAGCTTAATTTTTTTAATATTTAACCTTTTGTACACACACATACACATCTTATTGTTGTCCCCGACCCATTATCCCCATAAATTTTGTTGTTGTCCTTTAGTTATCTTAGAAAGGCACCCCCTATAGCCCATCACAAACATTAGTGAAACACGGGTCCTTGAATGTTTTTATACAAGAAGCATCGTACAAAATAGGCATGTGCAATGGAAGATCCATTGACTCAATGATTGCCTTGGAAAATAATAACACAAGCTGGGTCGGGGTTGCTTTCCATAGTACAAACAAGCTCGAAAATAGGTCAATGATGCACTTATTATTATTTTATTGATACAATGGCATATCAATCCTCATTTTTCATGCATGTGAAGAAGAAAAATGATATTTTCTCTATATAGTGTTCACTCAAGTTCCTCGCTGAAGTATAAGAGAGTCTAATTTTTTTATACATTCTTTAACGAATGAGCTAGGTTACGAGGGTCAACCTCCCTAGAACATTATAATCGAGTATGTGGTAGAGATGAATATGGGTTTTTGTCCTAATCCATAATGTAAAGGTCACATGCCCCTAGTACTCAAGTAATAATACATACTTTCTAACAACAAATTGCTCTTTTATGTCATGTCCTTAAAGTTTGGAAACAAGTATTAATTTTTTTTTATCTCGACTATCTTACATTGTATCACTCAATCTAATAAAACACTAAAAAGAAATGTACTTCCTCTTCAAATTGACCATGCATGTTCACACTTACATCATGTACACAAGGCATCCAATCTCAAAAAACATTTTTCAAATAAGTATGAGATATACATGGTACATGAGATATGAGATGAAAATCAAGACAAAATATGTAATACTTTTTTAAAGTTGTATTCATGGCTTAATTGTGATTAACTCGAAAGTATTCAAGTGAGAGGATATAACCAACATATCTCATACATATTTATAAAATGTATTAATACTACTAGTATATTATCATGAAACACAAATCATGAGGCATAAGGAAATGCTTTTCCATAACTCACTAATAACTCTATAAATACACTCAAATTGTTCCATCCATTATCCATGTAATAAGGTCCCCAATAAATATAAGCAATTATTAGATATAATGATCCAAATAATGGAAGTAAAAGGCCATCTTAAAGGTTATAGAAAATAATATAAAAATTAAAAATGAAAATAGAAGCAATAACTACAAGCAATTATTCCATTTTCCCTAATGCAAAAAACTTATTCCATTTTCCCTAATTTAGAAAATGGATTAAAGTTATTCTGACATACAATAACTACAAGCAATTAAATATCACACAAATAGGTATTTGTTTCCTATTAGAGGAAGAAATTTGACTAAGAAAAAGGACACCAAAGTCTACGTAGAAATGATGGAAGAATGGTAGAAACAATTAAAGGAAAAAAATCCTTTCTTAGGAATGAGGAATTACTTTGAGAAGTGCATAAATATATGCAAAGAAGAGAAAAAAGCGTTGGAATAAGAGGAAGATAAGAAGGATAAGATGAACGCTTCAAAGCCCAAGCATGGTAAGACAAAAGGGGAATTCTTGTTTTTTGGATGCAAAAATAACTATGAGGTTAAGAGGTTATTTTATAGACATATAGTACAACCATACATCAATAATATTGGTTTTCATAAAAAAAGTAAATTTATAAATGAACTCCCTTATCATCACTTCTACACAATAGTGAAAGTTAATGTGGGAGAAGAGAGTAAATATTTATAACTTCTCTAGAAAGTGAAGGTCATAGATTAGCACATCCAAGCCTTCCTAAATCATTGGTGTTAGAAATTTCATAACTAAATGTGGCTAAGAAATGTAGATCATGAAAAAAAATGTCGAAATTGTGACATATCATGATTTCCTTTTACAACTAGTGTTGGTTTTCATAAAAGGGCACCATTCTTAAACACTGCCATTATTTCATAGAAAATAGATTCACATCATGTGATCAAATATTAAGTTTGATTTGGATTTTCTATTTATAAATCATGCCATGTTTGCTAGAAGTTTGATGGATGGCTTGTCGGGCTTGTAAACTCACTCCCATGAACTTTGGAGGTCTATTTTGTGACATTTGTGAGAACGTGATGTTTTTTAATGATATACAATATGCCCGGCTCATTTTAATTGGAACGTAGCATTCAATGAACTTATGACCACATTTTTACAAACATGGGATGCTCGAATCATCGCATTTAATACAACATGATCACATTTTTAAAACAGGAAAAATATCTCGTATTCACTACAATTACAATGTAGCATTTCTCAAACTTGTGACCATAATCCATCAAACTTGGGACCACAGTCCATCAAACTTGGGAGTTTTGTATCATTTCACTTATGACCACAATTTGAAGAACTCAGGATGATTGTTCATTGGGGTTGTGACAACAATAACTTCTTACCTTTTATTCATCACAAGTTTAATGATAATTCTATGAAATTTCCATCGCATGTGTGATGAACAATCAATGATTTTGTCATTACAATAGTGATGGGATTTGGGTCACAAGTGAGACAAAAACTATGATGTATAACCTCGTTGAATGTATGACGACAATATGTGGTTACCAATAGTACAATGAAATTGTTTCGATCAATATTCCATTTCTTAGGTATCGTAAGTGTGATGGTGTGTCATCAAAATATTGTCTAAACAATATTCAAAAATATACTTATTTTTAGCAATGAGGGGGGTGGGAGTATATTTCATTATTTGGAAGATGGTATTGGAAATATCAATGTCATCCCCTAGTTCATTATGTTGGAATGCATGTAACAATAGTCCCTCCATGGCATTGGTATTACATATGAAATCATCCATACCAACCTGTATATCATTGCCTTCATCCTTAACTTGGTATATTTCCTCTATAATATTTTTTCATTTAATAATATTCTCTTGATTTGAAGTCATATTAATGGTGTAATAGTACAAGGCATTTAAGTTTCTCTTCATTAGATTCGTAATTGTTAAAATATTGTACATTACATCAATAATATTACTAACCCTATAATGAAGACTTATACGTATTTATGAACCCTACAATTTTCCCATGAATACAAGGATGACAATCAATATATAATAGGTTTCCCCTGTTAAAGTTTTTATAAACATAAACATTCATGTAGATACTATACATGAAAATGTTATGATTGTATTTAACAATATTCAAGTAATTAGAATTAATATAAAGAGACCCATAAAATGGAATACATGTTCCTTTATTCTTTTCTTGCAATAGATATATGTGAAAGGGTGAACAACAAAAAGTTTACAACTGTTTTATACTTGGAAATCATATGAATAAATGAGTTTCAATTTCAATATCGATCATATGCATGGAAGATGGTAAAGCACCATATAAAGCACGATTGTGATGGGCTTGGTATTTATTTATAAATGGATAGGAAGAGGGGAGTCAATGCTACCTTCTAACAATTGAAGTGACTTTCGTGTGTACCTAGATATTTTTTCTCTCAACTCATACAAGTTCTTAAATTGTAATGTCCCATAATAATAATAATAATAATAATAATAATAATAATAATAATAATAATAATAAGTGAGAATGCTAATTAATAAATAAATGAAAGTAGTAATAATAATAATAAATAAATAAATAAAATAACAAATAATAAATAAAGATAATAATAGTAAATAAATAATATGATAAATAAAAAAAGTGAAATTTTGAATAAGTAAACAAAAATAAACTATAAAAATAGTAATAATAAATTCACAAATAGTAAACATGAATAAATTAATAAAAAGAGTTGACTTAAGGAAAAAATAAGACAAAGAAAAATAGAAGTTGTCTTGATGACACACGAATCCTCTTCCAATACCCTTTTTATTTAATGGATGAACGGGAGATGATAGACATTCATTATTTTCAGAGGAAAAAGTTGGGAGACAAAAGATTAACTGGAAATTGTAGTTGATTGAAGGCTTTGAGGTTTCCAACTGTATAAAGATTCTGTGTAGCTATGTCTACAATTCGATGGAGAGTCATCTCCAAAACACTATTGCAGCCAGGGAAAATTCTAGTGGCTAATATTGGCAGATGGGCTAATTTTCCATTGTTTTTCCAAACAAAAGATTCGCCAATTCCCATTTTTTCCTAAAAATGATCACCCTAATTTTATAAGAAAAAATATTTTACCTTAGAAATCACCAAATTTTTATAGAGACTATATAAAATATTACAAATTTGAATATTTCTACTAAAATATCACCGAGCATTTTATAGTTTTCATAATATGGATTAGCAATATTCGCAAGGTTTCTAATCTTTAAGATAAATTTCCATCCTTAAAATTTTCCCTAGTTGTGGTCAACATGATCCAAGTAGCATAACAACTTCAAAATATGCAGTAATATATATCTTCACTTCATAGATAAGTCTTTACTTCTCTTGTTTTTGTAAATTATATGCTAATCAATTGAATATTTTTGTTTTAATTATTAATAACACGGATTCATGTAAATAGTTTGTATATTTCGATTTCAAATATTTACATATGGCATCAGTGTTAGATTCAAGCACTTGGAACCTACAAAACCTTCACATTAGCTATTGTTGTTATTAGTTTTATTTTAATAATATTAATTTCCTGGATAGATTATTTTGATTAATTGTTACCTCATAAAAGAAAGCACTATAAAATGAATTATGAAAAATAGAAAAGAAGAAAAGAAGAACAATATTTAATATTAATGATTTAAATAAAATCACATGAATAAATTATATAGTTAGAATTAGTTTCCCTCATCACAAATAAAATTCATACCCAATTCCAATAATTTTAATTTCACAACACTATAAATCACCTATATTGATTTTTACAACAATGATTAATGTGAAACCCAAGATCAAATAATTTTAATTTTGAATATTAAAGATAAAACAAATTAAATGACCTGGAATAGATTTCCTATTATATTTTAGAAAAAAAACTAAAACAAAAAAGAACTATAGAGGATAAGTTGTGTTTTGTGTTTGAAAGATAAAATCCCAACCCTAGGTCAACCAGTTCCAATTTTTCTCATAAGAAGTGTACTAAAGAAATTTAAATGAAAGTTTTAATGGGATGATCTTAATTAACAAAAAATTAGTTCTTCCAATACCAACGTTCAAAATTGAATTGATCCTAACCCTTCCTTGGGTTTCTAGCCCGTCCTAGAAGGGAAAAAAACATTTCCCTTTGAAAAAAATTATAATATCAAAATCACTTGTGAATCATGAAGGTTATATTAAATTTATTTATTTCAAAAGAAGGGAATTATTCTTAGTAACTATTCAATATTTTTTTAACTTTATGAAAGTTCGAATTGTACAAGTTTTAAGCTATGATAATAAATAATATTACAATTAGTTGATGTGACCAACAAGTTTGAGACTTTTTTCTGAGATTTTCATGTGGGGAGTCGTGACACTATGACCACTGCATCTCGTACACCTTTCCATTTATAATCCATTTAATTGTTGATTCACCAAGTACCATTAGATCTCAACTTGTCATCACTGTTGAGGTAGGCACCAATTTACCAACCTATTTGACGAATGTATCCAATTTCTATCACTCCAAATTTTTGATCAAGTTATTAATTTTCCACCTAATATTCCTGCCTCGTAAGCCTTGGCTCAACCTCATGGTTCTTTTCACTATACCACATGATTTCTCTCACTGGTATGCATTTGGTCTTCATTAATTATGTGGTTGTATTAAGGGATTATAGTGATGACTTCTAAAACAAGAAATGGAGCATATTAAAGAGTAAAATGGAATGGACTACAAAAAAATCATTTTGTAATACCAAAAGTGCATATAAACCATCCTCTATTTGAGAAACTCCTCAATGAGGTTGAAGAGGAATACGGATTTGAGCATAAAGTTACCATAACAATTTATCATGAATTCTCCAATTTCTAGTGCATGGAGGATCTTATTAATGAAGAACACCATCAATATAACACTAGCAGTAGCTTTGCTTGCGCTAACAATGTTAGCATTCGACTTGATGTTCAAGTCATTCTTGTAAGTTCCCAGCAAGAACTTCTAATAATAAATCCCATGTTCAGGAGCCTAGTTATAGTCCAATTTATTTTTTAATGTGACATTTGGATGGATTTTGAAGTCATTCTTGTAAGCACCCTATAGGAATTTCCAAGAATCAAGCCCCTCTTCAAGATCCTGGTTCTGTTCTATTTTTTTAGTTTCTTGCATATTTTAGTTACATGTCATATACACAACCTAACTAATTTAATTTGTTGGAATACAATAGTTTGTGTGAAATAGTGGTTCATTATTTGTTTAGATATCTATAGATATTGGAAGAATTGAACTTTGCTTTTATTTTAACATAAGTGTGTTGTACATAAAACATTTACGAATTTTTTGGGTAGGTGTGTACATTTTTATATGTGAGCTTCCCTTCAAGTGATATGAAAACTAAAAATAGTCCATCAGAGGGAAGCTAATTTATTTTCATTTGAAATATTCTCTTTCCACTAATTCTGAACTTGTTGGCTACACACTACTGCATGTGAATGGCAGTACACTTTGTTTTTTTTTGCATACATAACAAAGTAATAACTCAAACTGACATTAATAGATTTGAATCTTCTTTTTTGAAATGTTGTGTTTTTTAAACATTTCCTAAAATGAAAGGAGCTCTTTGAACAAACAAGCAAACATGTGAAAACATGTTAGGCTTCTAAAAGATAGAAGAAATTATACCATCTTTTAGTTGAAAACAAAATTGGGCTAGAAATTTGTTGTAGATTAATGGGTTAAGTCTTCTATATTTTTTTGTTTATGTGAGGTACATATAAAACAATAACATAATTGGAAAAGCATAAAATATTTGTAATCCTAAATTTAATAAATCAAAATAAAATCAAAATTTCTATTCATATATAAGATTATCCTATAAATAAAGTATTATATTCAAAAAGTTATAATTGTTTTGTTTTAATATGAAGTTGTTTTTATTTATTTCAGCAATGAATATGCTATTACTTTCCAATTTATGTATTTACTTATTCTATTTCTTTTATTGATTGAATATGTGTAAATCTTGAAGAAAAGGTATGCTATCAATCGCGCTAAGAAGGATAAAAAAATTGTCAATTCTTGATGCAGTTGGTCTCCCACAATAATCTAATCAACCATGCAATCTTCAAAGTGAAGTTTATGTTCATCTACATGTCACACTAATGGTAGATGTTGGGAAGGAAATAATTATATCAGTGATTGAAAACACGAAGTTTGTTGCTATGCATTATTTATCTTTAGAAATGTGTATGTCAATATGTGACTTGAATAGGTATAAATGAACTCCACACATGCCTCTAACAAATGAATATTCTTCATACACAAACACCTCATCGTGAGAGAGTTTGTTCAATATGCTAAAGAGGTGTATTGGAACAAAATAAAATAAGATATTTTAAACAACCCATTTTACTCTATTTTAGTTGATGAAAGCATTGATCGAACTATGGCACACCATTTGATTATTTATATCTCATATTTTACAACTGGAGGAAGAGGTGAATGTGTAACAAAGTTTATATATTTGTTTCACATAAAGTATATAACAACTCAGTGTATGTATGATGTAGTGAGAACTCTTTTAGCAGAAATGGATCTATCTTTGATGAAGTTAGTTGCTGATAGTTTAGATGATGCATCTTCCATAAGGGGTATTCATGAAGGTTATATTATAAGTTTTGTTAATATGATTCTCATTTATTAGATATCCATTGCATAGGTCATAGCGAAAAATTAACAACAATTTATGCTTCATCTCATTTTACTAACTTGCATATTTTAGACATTTCTATTAGCATTCTTCATAAATAATTTTTGGGAAGCATTTTTGGGGTAAGTGTAGTGCACATGTCATCTTTTTTAGTTAAAGTACAAGGAGGAACCATTGAATTTGTAGATATCGTAAGTATGGTATATTTACATGCCTTGGAGTTTGAAATTTTTCCAAAGAACCAAAGATCGGGAAGACTATATGATTGTATTCTTTTGGGAATTTTTTTTGTTATAAAGTTGATTGAATATTTAAATAGGATATTCATAGATTTATATGTATTTAATGTTGTTAAGTTTTTCAGTCCTCGGAATTATTATTAAGTGAATGATAAAGACTCTAAGGAAAAACATGTTTGAAATGTTTATGTAAAAAATTTAGTCTTGGGGAATCACCTATTGTGGATACTACTATATCTTTAAGTGAAATAGATAAATTTATTTGTACCATTTCTAAATCATACCCCAAAAAACATATGTATGGATCATGGGTTCTATGTGGAGGTTCATTTTCTTGTTTATTTCCAATTTCATGACCAACAAAAAGCTATTTCATACTCAAAGGAATGTGTCTCATATATTCCCTTTCTTTTATACTATATGAAACATAAATTAAGCCATAGTAACATATAAATTTGCTCATCATAAATTCTCCTTCAATCAACCCTTGTTTAACAAATTATGAAACATTACTCACTGTTATTAAATACCACATCATCATATGCACAACTAAATTCAAAACACTATTATGCCTAAAAAATCACAAATCATATTAATGTCCAAATTGAATATATCTCACAAAATGACATTCCCAACTAATTTTCAACTTATAATTTTTATTTTTTTTAAATCTCTCTTACATAGTTTAATATATAAATGCACTTTAATGTAAATCCTACTCTTTAAATTTATTAGATGACTATAATAATTTTAAAATGTGTACCTCTATACCCAATTACCTTCCAATATACATATTGATATATTATTTGTAATTTTAAGATTAATAGCATAATCTTAATTTCATGAACAAGAATCATTACAAAATTATAGATTACAATTCAAATTAGATTACATCCATTCTTTTTAATTGTCTAGCCTTCATACTGCTAATATTTTAAAATTTCCATAAACACATTCCAAAATTTACTATCAAAATAAATACTTAATGAATAATCTTAAGCTTACTCATACTTATATCAAACTCTTTGTTCACTTAAAATAAAAGAAATATAAATTGATTTTAATTTTTACATTAAAAATATGTCATAATTTTTTTCTAAATAACTTAAAATCCCTATTAAATTATATGTAATTTAACTAATAATCTACACTTTATTTTAAACATTCAATGTTCTCATTTATTTAATGACATAAATTTGATTACCATATATAAAATCCAAAATTTTATTATTATTTATTACTTTAACAACAGTAAACACATGACACTAATAAATACTAAAGATGTAGAGTCATACATCTTATAATGGGTTGAATTAACTAGATATGAAGATTTGTGATGTGCGGCTAAATTTTTCTTAGATTAATGCCTCCCACCATGTGCCAAAACTTGAGCTATGCTTCACATCATGGTTCATGGCCCAATGTAATTGAAATAAAAAGAGCCATGTAGTATGGATGTCTACCTAAGGTTTCTCAATTTTCTAAGAAAATATGTTTTCAATCGCTCTATCAATTTGTATATTTTGAATTATGTGTCCCAAAAATTCATTCTCACTAGTTCTCTACATTATTTTTTAGAAAGAAACAAAAAGATCTTATATCTTGCTGTTCATATGAAATAATATATACATTATATTTTTCATTTTACTTTCATACATTATAATTCCATTTTACCGTGATCATGATATTAGCTTCATTTGAAACAATAGTAGCCTACTAATCTTCATATGAGGAGAACAATTACAAAAACCATATATCACCACAACTGGAAGAATCTTATTCCAGGTCCAGGGAGCATTGCTACAATCATGGGTGATTTTTGGTTGTTTAAAATGATCAAAATTTCCTTCTATCTTGCCATTAATTAATAATATATTTCAATAACGTTCTAACTTTTCTTCAGTTTTTTTTCCATGTTTATTTTGGGCAAATGTTTAAAGATGAAATGTTATAAAAAAATATTATGCTTCTATTGACAAATGTATATTAAGTAAACCCTTCATAAAATGAATGTCAAAATGAAATAATGTCCTAAATTTTTAAAATATTAAAAATTTAAAGAGTAACTATATTAAAACAATATAAAATCTCAATAGAACATAGTAAATAAGGAAACATTTTTCTCAAATTCCATTAAAGAGATATAAGCATATGTTTCTTATATTCATTCGATGATCTTCAAAAGTATTTGGACTTACATCATTGAAAATTAATCTATTTGTCCAATGGAAAAGGATTTTTTATGTTTCAATTAATTTCCATACAACATAAGTAACATTCCAATATAGCTCATTCAGAGCATGAGGAGCAATAAGAGATAAAAACATTAACATCTATAGTGCCTAATGAAACTCTTTATCTACTATCATTTTTAATCCTATTTAAATTTGAGAATACTCTTTGACACATTGTTGTTCTTGCTCGGAAATAAACAAGAAAATGAACCTCCACATAGAACCCAT
>Ga0068628_1001131_pt1 | contig 10811 bp, 7 predicted proteins | sample InSIn2gowninarea_FD_77431 | JGI IMG/M metagenome (GOLD analysis project Ga0068628, IMG submission 77431) | Clean room microbial communities from NASA Spacecraft Assembly Facility at Jet Propulsion Laboratory, Pasadena, California, USA -... ... | reverse complement strand
ATCCTCAAAATTGGACATAACTATTCGTGAATTGTAGTCTGAAACTCGACTGCATGAATATGGAATTACTAGTAATCGTGAATCACCACGTCACGGTGAATATAATCTCAGATGGGTACTAACTACTCGTCAGGCGCTGAAAGGAATATGTGCAATAAGTTTGGTTGCATGTTTTTTATTAGTATACTTAATTAGTAGTATATTGCTAATTATGTAACTTTCGTATGCGTGATTCTAATTGGTGTTAAGTCGAAATATGGTTCGTGTAATGGAAATTGCACGGGATGCATTAGCCTTAAAAATGAAATATATTAATATATTTAATAAGGCAATTATTTGTCTTAAGACATTATTGCAAACGTTTAGTTTGTATTTAAAGTCTAAACATCTTTGATGGTTCAATATTTTGGTTCGAATCCAGAAAAAGATACTAAGTCCGGAGGGTTCTAATCTTAAGGGAAAGGATTATTTATATATTTTGTCTTATGTGAAACACTTATCTTATATCAGATACTTTTAATGGTTTTTCTGTTGGTTTTTTAGATGCAATAACTCTTATTTCTATTTCTTCTGGTATATTTATAATAATTACAAAAAATCCTGTTGTGTCTGTTTTATATTTAATCTTATTGTTTTCAAGTGTATCTTGTTATTTGATTTTTATAGGGATTAAATTTATAGGTATATCTTATCTATTAGTTTACGTTGGGGCGGTATCTATATTATTTTTATTTATTTTAATGTTAATTAATATAAGAGTGTCGGAACTTATAGGTGATACTAATAACAATATACCTTTGGCTATACTAGCTATTTTAGCTTTTTTTATACCGTTTAGTAATTTATTACCTGATACTAAAACTAATTTAAAGCAAACAAGTTTTAACTTTATAGATTCTATAAGTAGACCCCAGGAAAAAATAATATCTTACGTTTCATCAAATAATTGAGATGGTAATATAGTAGATATCACGGATATTATTAGTATCGGAAATATAATGTATACAAGTTATTCAATATGACTGTTAATAACTTCAATTATTCTATTGTTAGCTATGGTGGGTTCAATTGTTATAACTATTAAACAAAAATATTAAATTTTATAGTTTATTAATATAATTTAATACTTGAGACTTTAGTTTAAATGGTAAAACATGCGACTTTTAATCGCTATAACGTGGGTTCAAGCCCCACAGGTCTTATTAGAAGACTAGATTAGGAAGGGTCCGTTTGTTGGTTTACGGGTTGAGCTGTAAACTCAATAGCATTAAGCTATCGAAGGTTCGAATCCTTTTCTTCCTATTTCTTATTAGCTCAATGGTAGAGCCGAATACTTCTAATATTTTGATCCAAGTTCGAATCTTGGATAAGAATGCAATCTTAGTACAGCCAGGATAGTTCAATTGGTAGAACATTAATTTCATGCATTAATAATGAGAATTCAAATTTCTCTTCTGGTACCAAAAGTCTGTTAAGTAAATAGTGTTTCACATAAGACAAAATATATTAATTAATACGGCAGACTCTTGGTATTACTATTATACAGACTTAAAGTTAAAATTATTAATTAATTTCCAATAGATTTATCCCTAAACAGGCGTCGTAATAATCCGATATAATTAACGGGTTCTAATTTTGCTTTTAGACCATATGATACATGTTTACCCTATTCAAAAAGCAGTTAGTATAGGAAGAGTCGAGCATAATATTGCATAAGCTATAGCCGGTAAAGTTATAATAGGACTATCCTTTAAACACTTGAGGCTTTTTTCGTTTAATATTGATGTTCTATATTATTTATAAACCTGTTGTAGGTTTCCGTCTTTTTGCATTTCAAATATAAAGTTGTTGTAGTTACTGTATTTAATATATCTGCTATTTCCCTGTGTATAATATAGAAGGTTCTTCAATAGTTATAAAAAGTCTAAAATGATACAAGCAGCAAAAATAATTGGTACAGGTTTAGCTACAACAGGTTTAATTGGAGCTGGTGTTGGAATAGGTGTAGTTTTTGGTGCGTTAATAATAGGTGTATCTAGAAACCCTTCATTAAGAGGACAATTATTCTCTTATGCAATTCTTGGATTTGCTTTTGCAGAAGCTACAGGATTATTTGCATTAATGATGGCCTTTTTATTATTATATGTAGCGTAATTATGTAAGAAACAACATAAAAATTAATAATAATAATAAAAAATAACATAAAAATTAATATTAATAATAATAAAAAAGGTAGATATAGTTTAAAGGTAAAACCACTATTTGTGGCATAGTAGTTCTTTGTTCGATTCAAAGTATCTACCCATACGACTCAATCTTAGAGTTATAATACATAAGATTAACGAATAAAATTAACATTAATTTATGGTATTTGTTTCAACTATACCATTTTAAGACTCAAAATGTCTTAGTGGTATTTATTACAACCAAATAGCCAGAAGTGTAGTAGATAATTGGAATTTAAAAATATTACTATTATACATACCTAAACCTCAAATTCTTAATTAATTTTCAATATAATTTGCCCTTAACTAATGAGACCAAACCAAAAATAAAAATAAAAGTAAATATGATGAATCAACAAAAACAAGTAATTTACGCATTAGATATAATAGAAAATGACACACCTGAGCCTTGAGGACTTTTTTTCCAAGATAATGCTACACCACAAATGGAAGGTCTGGAAGAATTACATAATAACATTATGTTTTATTTAGCAATAATATTATTTGCAGTAAGTTGAATAATGTTATCAATAGTATTAAATTATAGAAAAGCAAAAATATCGAATAAATACATAAATCACGGAACACTGGTTGAATTAATTTGAACAATTACACCCGCATTAATCTTAATATTAATAGCGTTTCCATCTTTTAAATTACTATATCTAATGGATGAAGTAATTGACCCTTCATTAGTTATATATGGAGAAGGTCACCAATGATATTGAAGTTACCAATATCCAGATTTCACAAATAATGATGAAGAGTTTGTAGAATTCGATTCATATATAATACCAGAAAGTGACTTAGAACTAGGACAACTTAGAATGTTGGAAGTTGACAATCGGGTAATAATCCCAGAATTAACACACACTAGATTTGTAGTTGGTGGAGCAGATGTGATACACTCATATGCATGTCCTTCTTTAGGTATAAAATGTGATGCATATCCAGGTAGATTAAATCAATCATCTGTATATTTAAATAGAGAAGGTACATATTATGGACAATGTTCAGAAATATGTGGTATATTACATAGTTCAATGCCTATATCAATACAATCAGTAAAACTAGCAAAATTCTTATACTGATTATATGATCAAATAGAGGCTTAAATTATATCTAGGTTTAGAAAAAGATTAATTAAATTTAAACAAATGTTAAAAGGAAACCCTTAAAAATACCTTAATTTTGCGTAATTGTTGTTAAACAATAATGCAAGTACAAGATAATTAACCAAATAAAGTAAAAACAAGAAAAAAAAAAATGCAAAATACATTACCATTATGAAATAACAGTCCATTAGATCAATTTATAATAAGAAACCTGTTCAGTATAAAAGCGGACTTACTGGGTAATATACAAATATCTTTAACAAATATAGGTTTATATCTGATAATAACAACATTTATAGTCTTCATGTTTTATTTATTAGCGACAAATTATAACATAGCGACACCAAATGGGTGATCATTATCAGTAGAATCAATATATGCAACTGTCTACAGTATAGTAGTAAATCAAATAAACGCAAACAAAGGGCAAATGTTTTTCCCTTTAATCTCAGCATTATTCATATATATACTTATAAATAATTTAGTAGGTATGGTACCCTATAGTTTTGCACCAACATCACATTTTATTTTAACATTTTCATTAAGTTTCACAATAGTTATAGGTGCAACAATATTAGGTTTCCAAATACATTCTTTAAAATTTTTTTCATTATTAGTGCCATCTGGTTGTCCTTTAGGTTTATTACCATTATTAGTTTTAATAGAATTTATCTCTTATTTAGCTAGAAATGTGTCACTAGGTCTAAGACTAGCCGCAAATATTTTAAGTGGTCATATGCTATTAAATATTTTAGGTGGGTTTACTTACAATATAATGAATAAAGGTTTTGTGTATTTCTTTTTAGGATTAGTACCTTTATTATTTATAATTGCTTTCTCTGGTTTAGAAATAGGGATAGCATTTATACAAGCTCAAGTTTTTGTTGTTTTATCTTCTTCTTATATAAAAGACAGTTTAGAACTACATTAATAAATATTATGTCATTAAAAATTAAACTTTTACATTTTTGTGTTACGTATAGTATAATGTTGTTAAAAATAGCAACATAGGAAAGTCAAGAGCTAATTAAACATATGTTTATATTAAAAATATAACAAAAGCAAAAACTTTATTAAGTAACAGAAAATAATAATATTCCAATAGAGAAAAAAAAAACGAACAAACAAACTTATGTTTAGCTTTAAAAGAATCCGTACTATTAAACAAGAACTAGCTTACACAAAACCAAAAATAAAGCTTATAAAAATTATTTATTGACTGAAATTTTACTTTGGGTTAAGTTTTCTTAAAAAAAAGATACAATACTAGTGGTGTATGTCCACTAGGAAAAAGAAATATATTAATAAAGAAGCTGTAAAAGCAATATGTATGTATATAGATTATTAAATAATAATATGTATAGAGAGGATTAATTTATTTTAATGATAAAGGTCCTTTTTATTGCAAGAGTTAGTAATCTTAATTGGTAAAGTGTTTCCTTGTCGAGGAAAAGGATGCCGGATCGAGGCCGGCCTAGCTCGTAAAAAGGAGAAGTTGCTATTGGTAAAGCGAGATATTTGCTAAATATTGTGTTCTACACATGGATGTTCGAATCATCTCTTCTCCGAATGATTATCAATAAATTAAGAGTATAGTTTAATTGGCAAAATAAGAAGCTTCAAACTTCAAGTTTTCAGTTCAAGTCTGAGTGCTCTTGCGTGGTTTTCCTGTTAATTTTATCTTATTAAGGTTTATTAGGTTCTTTAACTTAATGGGTAAAGTGCGTTCTTGATAAGGATGTTATTCAAGTTCGAGTCTTGGAAGAATCATAATTAAAAAGAGAATTGACCGAGCGGTTTAAGGTGATAAGCTTGAAACTTATTTGATTAACACAATCACATCCGTTCGAATCGGATATTCTCTGCGGGCTAGAGCCAGGTTGGTTAGGCGTCTCATTTGGGTTGAGGAATTGTTATGTTCGAATCATAATAGCCCGACACACATTAAAATGTGTCACAAATTTAATCTAGTATAAAATTTGCTTATACTATTACATGTAAATAGTTTGTGTTTATTTTTTGGTTTAGCCTTTTTTATAGACAATATTTATCTAGCTTTTTACGATTTAAATCCGTTAAATGGTTTATTCTATTTTACCAGCTTACACAAAACATGCCGTGTAATGCGTAACTATTTTTAGCAGAAATATATATGTATACTTTTTAAAAATTAAAATGTTATTGTTGAGTTTAATTTTAGTACCTTTTTTAGGTATATTCCTAGTTTCATCTTTAATAACATATAAAGTACCATCAGGTAATACAAATATATTAAAAATTACAGCCTTATCAATAACAATTGTAGACTTATTTATATCATTAATAATTTGAATATTATTTGACAATAGTAGTAAACATTTTCAATTTGTACAAGAACAATACACTGTTGCCCAATATGATTTTTATTTAGGTATAGATGGTTTATCCATATATTTTGTAATTTTAACAACATTAATAATGCCTTTGTCTATAATATCAAATTGAAAATCTATAACTGAAAGACCAGTCTTTTTTTTAATTTTAATTTTACTTTTAGAATCGGCACTATTATTAATATTTTTAGTGTTGGATATTTTAATGTTTTATATTTTTTTCGAAAGTATACTAGCCCCCTTATTTATATTAATCGGTGTATTTGGATCAAGTGAAAAAATTAGAGCAAGTTTTTACTTTTTTTTATACACATTTTTGGGTTCACTGTTCATGTTATTATCTATTATAACAATGTCATCTTTAATTGGTTGTACAGATCTAGATGTTTTATCAAAAACAAATTTTGTATATATTACACAAGTCTTTTTATTTATCGGTATATTTATAGCGTTTGCTGTTAAGACACCAGTAATATATTTAAATAGTTGATTATTAAAAGCTCATGTCGAGTCTCCGCTATCTGGTAGTATAATATTAGCTGCTATAGTATTAAAACTAAGTTTATATGGTGTGTTTAGATTAATATTACCATTAGTACCTAAAGCTTTTTTATACTATACATTTATAATATTTGTTATTGCTGTTTTAACTATCTTATATGCTAGTTTAAGTACAATTAGAACCGTAGATCTTAAAGAACTTATTGCTTACTCATCTGTATCACATGCCGCTGTTTATTTAGCAGGTATATTAAGTAATACCTTGCATGGAATACAAGGTGGAATTGTCTTAGGTTTAGCTCACGGTTTTGTATCCTCTGGTTTATTTATTGGTGCTGGTGGTGTGTTGTATGACAGATCAAGTACAAGATTAATAACTTATTATAGCGGTATAGCTCAAATAATGCCTATATTTTCTATTTTATACTTTATATTATGTCTTGGTAATTGTGGAGCTCCTCTTACATTAAATTTTGTAGGTGAATTTATGTCCTTATACGGTGTGTTTGAAAGATTAACTTTAGCAGGTGTTTTAGCTTCAACTTCTATTGTGTTTTCTGCAGCTTATACTATATTTATGTTCAATAGAATAGCTTTTGCTGGTTCTTATTCATCTGAAAATTGAGTTAGTTATTTACCCGATTTAAATAAAAGAGAATTCGGTCTTCTATTAATTTTGGTACTATTTGCTGTAATATTAGGAATATATCCTTCTATAATATTAGATGGTTTACAATATGCTACTTCTACTCTTTTATATATTGTGGATTATAATACGATAAGTAATAGTTGAAACTCATGACATTGATTTCAAGCCCTTGATGGAATCCCTCATTATAAAATCGAAACTCAAGTTACCGAGGATGGTGTCGGTTATGAGCTATCAAAAAGAACTCCACTTGAAGGTGAACTTTGTTGAAAAACTAAGGATGGTACGGCTAGAGCAATTCTGCCTTATGAGGATGTGCCTTTTTTACGGGGTGACCTTCATTCAAAGTTCGATCCTTTTCATAATATGATAGAAACTAGATTCATAGATACCATTGAGCCGGAAGCCGGGGCTGCAAATTTTCCATCATATAGACAAAGTAATATTCTAGCGTTATTAAGACCCTTAGAACGTTAAAAGTTTTAATATTTGATTTAAGTAAAAATATGAAATACTTTTTACCTGTTAAAAGCAGTTATAATAAAATAGCTTAAATATTGGTATTAAATTATATAGTAAAAATAGCCTTTAAAGTATAATAAAAAATTAAAAGTGCTGTAAGCAGATATAAAAATAAAATACTTTTACAAATTTAATGTAAATAGTCTAAACAACAGTCCAAAAAAAATTACTAAAAATACATAAAAAAATAACAAATTCAAGTTTATAAATATAAATAAAATACATTTACCCTAACTACATAAAAAAATATTCAAAATAAAAAAAAATATGATATTAACATTTCTTTTACTTTTATTATTCTCAAATGGATTAACTGTTAGACCTGACACTTCAATTCTTTATAGTCGTATAGGTATATTAATTATATTTTACAGTTTAGTTACAGCATTAACTAGTTTCCACATAACATATTTAGAAAAAGGAATAGGTTTATACGGTGGGTTATTTAATGTTACAGCTGTAACACAAAGTTTTCAAATCTTTATTTTATTGATAAGTGGGATTATATTATTAATGACAGCTTTTTACCCAAGAAAAAAATATGTAGGGGATTCTACAACAATGATAGATACATTATTCAAAAAAGTAAAACAATACGTAAACATAATAAATAAAGTATCGGAACAATTTACTATAATAGAGTACGCATTAATTATAATATTCGTAATTAGTGGTGCAACATTATTAATAGCAAGCGCAGATTTAGGATCTATATATTTATGTATAGAATTACAAAGCTTTAGTTTGTATATAATATCATCTATGCATAGAAACTCCGAATCATCTACAGGTTCCGCTTTAACGTATTTTTTATTAGGGGGTCTTTCTTCATGTTTTATTTTATTAGGTATAGCATTAATCTATGCAAATTCTGGTTTAACAAGCTTAGACGGTATGTATTCTATAATCTCAGATTCAGAAAAATATGCATACTATTCAACATGATATATGCATAGCTATGTATTTTATAGTTTATTGTTAATATCCGTAGGATTGTTATTTAAAATAGCTGCAGCTCCTTTCCATTGATGATCTCCGGATGTGTATGATGGAGTACCAACAATAGTGACAACATTTATTACACTATTAGGAAAAATTGCAATCTTAATCTTGTTTTTAGAGTTAGTACATTATACTAGTTCTTTATTACATTCAACTGTACAATTTTATTCTTGAACAACTAGTTTATCCATAAGTTGTTTTTTCTCACTAATTATAGGGACAATTTTAGGTTTAACACAAACAAGAATAAAAAGATTATTAGCTTATAGTACAATATCTCATGTAGGTTTTATATTATTAGCTTTAATTGTTCACAGTTTAGAATCTTACCAAGCCTTTTTATTTTATATAATCCAGTATACATTAACTAATTTAAATGCATTTATGACTATAATTGGTATAGGGTTTAGCTTGTACTTATACTACACAAACATATCAGAGTATAATAATTTACCTGAAAAAAACAATAGTCCTATACAATTAATTAGTCAATTAAAAGGTTATTTTACAATAAATCCTGTTTTAGCTTTATGTTTGGTGATCGCAATGTTTTCATTTGTGGGTTTACCTCCTTTAGCCGGTTTTTTTGGAAAACAAATGGTTTTAACTACTGCATTAGATAATGATAAAACTATACTAGTTTTAGTTGCTGTTTTAACTAGTGTTATAGGTGCTGTTTATTATTTAAATGTTATAAAAACTATATATTTTGAAAAATCTGAATATGAAAAATCTTATATATATGTTGAAATATCACTGTCAAATATCTTTTCTATTACACTGGCTTTACTAAATTTAGCCATTTTATTATTTATTTTAATACCTAATGAAATATTAAATTTATGTAATCTATTATCTATAATAAGTTATTCAGGGGATGTTTTTTAAATATATAGTAAACATATATATTTTTCTAGACATTTATTTGTAAAACAATATAGTAATATTTAATTGTATAAATTCCCTATAAATACATTTTATATCAAATGGTACAACCTTTTTTAATAAAAAAAAATGACAAATTTAACACGTAGTAATTTTCAAGCACATCCTTTTCATTTAGTATCACCTAGTCCCTGGCCATTAAATACGAGTATAGCGTTATTAACTCTTACACTAAGTGCAGTATTAACATTTCATAGTTTCCCTAGTGCTGTTTATGTTTTAATGATAGCGTTAATTAGCTTAGTATATTGTATGAGTTTATGATTCAGAGATGTAATATCTGAAGGTACTTATTTAGGTAATCACACTTTAGCCGTACAAAGAGGACTAAACATGGGTGTGGGTTTATTTATAGTATCAGAAGCTTTATTTTTTTTAGCTATTTTTTGAGCATTCTTCCATAGTGCTTTATCTCCTACTATAGAATTAGGTGCAAAATGACCCCCATTAGGTATAGAATCTATAAACCCTTTCGAATTACCTTTATTAAACACAGTTATATTATTATCGTCTGGTGTCACAGTAACTTATGCACACCATTCATTAATACAAGGTAATAGAAGTGGAGCTTTATATGGTCTAGTATATACAGTTTTATTAGCTGTTATATTTACAGGTTTCCAAGGGATAGAATACTCAGTGTCTTCTTTCACTATTTCAGACGGTACATTTACATCTTGTTTTTATTTTGGTACTGGATTTCATGGATTACATGTGATGATAGGAACTGCATTTTTAGCAGTAGGATTGTGACGTCTACTAGCTTATCATTTAACTGAAAATCATCATTTAGGTTTAGAATCTGCAATATTATATTGACATTTTGTGGACGTAGTATGATTATTTTTATATATTTCAGTTTATTACTGAGGATCTTAATATTTTTTACTTTTACAGAAATGATTAAAATAATTTTAAAAAAAGATACAATACTAGTGGGGTGAACCTGTACTCCACTAGGTACCATGGTACCTTGGTACCATAGTAAAAGTATACCCTCCAAAGGGGTAAACTTTACACAACAGGTAACAGACGTACTTAAATTTAAATTAAATTTAAATTTAAAAATATAATCATAAATAAGTCTGTTAATATTTAATGAAGTTTTCACTAATTTTATTTTTAATCGGGATCTTAGGTTTTGTTTTAAATAAACTATAATACTAGACAACTGATATTGACCATAAGCAGACTCTAATATGAAATCTTTTGAATAAAAACCTGTCATAAAGGGGAAAGCTACTAAACTAAGAGAAGCTATTAACATAACTGAATAAGTCAAAGGTAAATAAGATTTTAGACCCCCATATTTTCTAAAATCTTGATTATCTGCTACAGCATGTATTACTGCTCCCGCACCTAAAAATAATAAACCTTTATAAAACGCATGATTAACTAAGTGGAATAAAGCTATATTATAAGAAGATAAACCTATAGCTATAACCATCATACCTAATTGACTCATAGTAGAGTAGGCTAT
>Ga0068628_1001130_pt1 | contig 10811 bp, 15 predicted proteins | sample InSIn2gowninarea_FD_77431 | JGI IMG/M metagenome (GOLD analysis project Ga0068628, IMG submission 77431) | Clean room microbial communities from NASA Spacecraft Assembly Facility at Jet Propulsion Laboratory, Pasadena, California, USA -... ... | reverse complement strand
TTTATCGAAAGAATCAACCATTTCACCTTGCAAGGTCAGTAGAGGATGTTGACGACTCTTCCACATGTAGGTCTATGTAACGTGGGTGATGGTGAAAGACCACTGCAGCACAATGATGCCTTTCAGTGCACCATAATAGTTTCAGCATTGTGTGGCCTGGAATTGATCACAAATCCTCAGTTTTCGACAGTCATGGCTGGTGTTCTAGGTGGCACTCAAGTTCTTGCTATCCTTCCACTATAAAATCTTTACGCATGTCAACACACATAACGCTGTCATCGTCGTCCCCTCCTCTATCGGCATCTATTATCACCACGAAACCAAGTCTCACACGTCCACAACCCGGTCGTGACCTTGCAAAGCCGTGGTCTGATAACGAGCGTTGCTCAAGCCTTGTGCCCTGGCGTTCTTTTTATCCATTTTATGCTGGCTCTATTGATTCTTTCTTGCAGTTTGTTACCCACATAAGGAGGCATCAAACCATAGGGCTATCATCCAATATGTACCAAGACTCCCTGTGTTGCACTTCTACTCAATCCCGACCTCGTGAGAGTTCGGCTTTTGGACTTGTGCTGCCTCAGAAGCGTTGATGACAACCATGAATGCCAACACTTGTGTATCTGGCTCAATGTTTACCATTCCAGCATCCTTGGCAATTTTGAGACTGACGTCTGCTTTAGGCAGCTCTATCGATATTGAATGTTGCACGTGAGTAGACTGAGGACGATTGACTCAGAATCTAGATAGGTGGTCCATCTAGTTCTGGTGTTTGGAATCAGACGATGTTGGATATGACTGAAGGGATTTAAGACGAGCGTTTCAAAAGGGCACCGATTGTGCTTCGAGAAGATCTTCGTCACCTGTCTTAGTTAAACGATACAATCGTAGGTATGTTAATCAATGCTTCTAGGCATCAAGCTCGGATGAAAGAAGACTTCGAAGACTTGGTGATGCTGCATCTCGGGATGCCTCAAACTCATCCACATCAATAAAATACGAGCCGTTGGTTATGCTAGTAGGGAGTGCTTTACTAACGCATGTTCTTGCATAGCACGGCCAACTGTACTTCGCGTTGTACAGAATTGAAGAATGCAAAGATAGGAATTCATTCCTGACGTTCGAGTCAATCTTGCCTCGTTTTGGATGAATACTATCATCATATGTGACCTGAGCCCTGTGCACAATCAAGGATGCAAAGCATCAACGAGGACGATTGACCAAACGACAGAAACACTCCAACACCTGTAGTCGGTGTTTTGCATGCCCAACTTGAAGATGCACATTTTGTACCTGTGATGCATAATATTACTTACAACCAAAAACAGACTAGTGAAGATCTTGGCAACCTTCCGCCCACATATCTCCGCCACATCGTTCAGGACCGCACTTTTTCTTTCCTCACAACCACGTTACAGCGTATAGCCTCACCAAAAGAATTGTAAATATTTCTCTTGGAAGACTGACCCCATTATGTCGAAAATCTCAGTCGGTAGGTTGAATCGTTATGAAGAAATGGTACAACAGACTAATACTTGGATTAGCCGGTGTGCGCCAGAATGTGCAACAACTCCTCGATTACTCCTTGAACGAGAAGAAGCGAAATTTCCTCGAGACTGTCGAACTACAGATCGGCCTCAAGAACTATGACCCTCAACGTGATAAGCGTTTCTCGGGCACCATCAAACTCCCAACTGTTCCTCGCCCAGGAATGACCATCTGGTAAGAACGATCGCACCGCCACTACAAATTTCTGCGCAAGTACTACAAGAGGTGGAATAAGCTAACAATCTGTATAGCATTCTCGGTGACCAACACGACATCGATCGAGCCAAGCATCTTGGTGTTGACGCCATGTCCGCCGATGACTTGAAGAAGCTCAACAAGAACAAGAAATTGATCAAGAAGCTCGCACGCAAGTACGATGCCTTTGTTTCGTCCGATGCTCTCATCAAGCAAATTCCTCGTCTCCTCGGTCCCGGTCTATCCAAGGCTGGCAAGTTCCCTACTCCAGTTTCTCACGCTGAGGATCTCAACAACAAGATCACTGAAGTCAAGAGCACCATCAAGTTCCAGTTGAAGAAGGTTCTGTGCATGGGTGTCGCTGTCGGCAACGTCGGCATGACTGAGGATGAGTTGATCTCGAACATCATGTTGGCCATCAACTACTTGGTCTCCCTGCTCAAGAAGGGTTGGCAAAACGTTGGTAGCTTGACCATCAAGGCCAGCATGTCTCCTCCTAAGAGATTGTACTAGTTTTGATCGTGGCTACCCTGATTTAGCGTCGCATAGCGTCGAAATGCTGATGGTATCGAACGATAGTGGAAGCAATCCTCCCGGAAGGGTTAAACCGAGCACAGACTATCCACTGCTCAATTTATGACCCGGTGCTAGAATAGCTGGCAATGAGAATTACCATGACCTTTGACACTTGACCGTGTATTCAACTCGAAGCGTTCTTGTTACTGTCACAAACCGCAGCTCAGTAGACGTTGTATGCTGCTTTCCCACCGAGACTCTCTAAATTGATTGGACATGCACACTGGTGATAGAAGTATGACCTGCCTTGCAGATTCTTGTACTCCACGAATTTTAGGGTTAGGGCTGGAATGCATGTTCCAACCACGACCTCGATGAGGAAACCAGATACCTGATCATCGCAGCAGATACCGAGGACGCGCATTACTACCAAGATCACCATCGCGATGGCATCGCTAATCCCTCGAAGAGTACCATATGTGTGCAAAGCATGTCGCTCAACTGGTTCTTCTAGAGTTGCGTTTAGAGCATTCACCACCACGATCGAAAGACCTACCTCATTACGACAGCAGCTCGATGAGCGCAATTCAAATATCGCCAGTGGAAAGAACGTCAGAGACGCGAAACGAACCATTCAACAGAGAACGCAAAAGGCCACGTCGGCGAACGCAACCTCATCACAATCCGTCCCAGACATACCGCCAAAGACTGCAGTAGTTTCTTCTATAATACGCGATCCTCGCAACGCCTTACGAGAAATACAGAACAACGCCTTGGACCTTCTTGCTTCAGACCGAATACCACAAAATGCTGCCGTTCAAGACCTGTTCGCCCAAGCGCAGGCTCTCGCAGCAACTTTAGTCCAAACACAACCGACGGAGTCGGAGCAGCAACAACCCTCATCAGAAACAGAATCCAAACCCTCTCTTCTCTCCGACTTAGCAGAATCATCTCAGCGAAACATCTCAGCCGCAAGTCTTACCCCAAATGACCGCCAATCCATTGCTCTCGACCTCGTCAAAACCCTCTACACCCTCTGCGAAGACCCTAAGCTCCACCTCTCTCTCCCTCTCCTCGTATCCTACGTTGTAACAGCGGTGAACCTCTCGCTCCCGCAATACCTCCCCAAGATCTTTCACTTATACGCACATAAACCCATACCACGCATTGGCTCCTACCCCATAAAATACTTCAACCCATGGTCGCGCGCGCCGAAATACGCCATACCAACACAACTAGTGGACATAGCAATGCAAAGCGCAATAGCAGCAAAAGACATGCCCCTATGCATCAGCATAATCGACACCACAGTCGGCACAGCAGCACACCACTCCGCCAGATTCGTCCGGAAAGCCGCCCTACCGCTCCTCGGCGCCTCATCGGTTATCCCCCTCACCTACGCAGCCGCAACGTCCGCCGCAGCATCACAGTTATCCTGGGACCCTGACACGTTCTTCTGGATGTGCATGTCTGGAGCTACCGCGTACGTGGGCACCATGGGCACGCTGTTGTTCATTACGATGACGACGTGGAATGATCATCATAAGCGTGTGAGGTGGGTGCCTGGCACACCGTTCACGAAACGGTGGTTTGGCGAGGACGAGAGAGCATGGTTTGATCACATGGCGCAGGAGTGGGGGTATAAGGATGAGGGGAGGTGGGGAGAGGAGACGGGGGAGGAGTGGGAGGCTCTTAGGGAGGTGCTCGGAACGAGGTACATGGAGGTCGATCGGAGTAGTTTATTGCCGGGGATGTTGTAACTAGCCTACCTGGTGCTGGAACTACCGAAAATTGAAACTTTTGCATGTTCTGAAATGAAAGGAACAGAGGCTTTCATTTAAGACCACTTCATGAGCTCGGAAGCCGATCCATTGTGCACTCGAATATGTTAATCCATTACTTCCGCACCAAGGACTTACAACACACGATCACCATATATATCCTTCCTCTCACATCAATCGCAGCATCAATCCTTCACACCCTCAATACTTCGATCATCCTATTTCCTCCGGCACACCCAAAACCCATTGTCCGTCCCTGTATACCAATTCAAGCACTCAGCTTGCCAGCGCACAACGCTCCATCAAAATCAGCATACGACTCATCTATGCTCTGCTTAATCCATGCCCTGCCTACTGCATAGCTACCAGGTCAACGAATTAAGTCTCTGCTCTCATGTGTCGTCATGTTAGCTAGCGCCGAGTTTGCCGCCCTGCGCTCAATACTCCAGTGCAACCAGGTGGCGTGGTGACTGGATCTAGGGGTTGCACTGAACGGCATGGATGGCTATTAATTGGTGAAGCTTGTGTGGTTGATCATTTGCTGCATCATGACAGATGCTGAGCCGCTACCTAATTCTCGGAGATCCGGAGTGGTGGCGCTGCGAATTGAAGGCATTGGTCTGTTGGGACGGGCGAAAAGAGGTTGAACGGGTGATGTTGGTCGGATTATTTTCGATCGAGTGAGATGCGATGGTGGTGAAGTTGCAGCATGGAATGGTAACATGCATGTTCTCGTACAGGACGGTATTTGTCCCTTACAGCCTCGTTGCTCATCACATTTCACTCCGCCAGACTCTCAAGTCCCTGTTTCAAGCGCGTTTTCGACCCTTGAGCAGGCTCTGTGTCGTGAAGAACAGTAAAATCGTGGAGCAGGTGAGGAAGATAAGACCAAACATGGTCAAACCGGCTTTTGATCCTGGAGTCAACCTACTGTCATAGACGTTCGTGTCATGTAGTTGAGAGTTATCAGGGCCAAAGTCCATGTTGATCCCGGCACTGAAGCCCACAGGAGTGCTGTTGCCGTTGAGGAAGACATTCAATCTATAGAGCCGCTCCGGCGACGGAAATGTAGACGGAATGGCCCACATATGGCTAAGATCCCATGTGCCGCAAGGATCCTCTTCATGTCTCGTATTGATTATGGAGATCGATGTCGAGTTATCGTTACTCGCCCTAGTGCTGTCTGGGAGCTTGATCAACGTACTGCCGAAAAGAAATTTTGTGGTCGTCCTTACCTATGACAGGTATGGTAGGGCCAATGTCGTAGCCACGATCGACTGGGATCAACGATATAGAGTACAGAGTTGTTGAGGAGTTATCTCCAGTCCACGAAATGTTGGTTTTTGTTCCAGGCTGCCATGTTGTTGAGAAGTCTGCCTCTCTGTATGATGGTGAAAGGAACGCCAGCTCGCTGTTACTGTAAAGACAGCTCTTCGTCCGCGACATGATTGGTATTTGCGCGCTCGTGAGGTAGAAAACGACAGCTCTAAAATGCTTGAAGCTTACCTACCCAAGAGACATAGGCTTGAAACACTGCAAGTTCTGATGTCAATACTGTACATTTCTGTGATGGACGAGTTCCATAACGTGGCGCAGCATGAGCTCGGCAATAGTGTCCGTATCGAGGGCTCCCACAAGAAGTCTTCGCCCCCAAAGGGGGGCTTGGTGGACTTGATTTACTCCACCACCACCACCAACAATCTCAAGTCACCACACAGCTTCGTCCACATACAAGTGGTTCTGGGAGGCATGACAAGGACATTCGGTCCGATTTTGTAATTGTGGGACCGGTGCACGAATCCATGTAGTGCGCCCTGAGCCTTATCTTTATTCTTGAGACGTGGTATCGTTATTGAAACCACAGAAACACAAAATTCAGTGCAGAGCATTCATCTTACAAGGTACTGAAGCAAATTCAAATGATCAAGGTCGAATTTGGATGAGGTCTGACGATAGTCTATGACTTTGTGGTACGCTAGACAGTGTGATGGGCGAAACAGGCGCCGAGCTTCTTCTCAAAGAGAACGATACTTTGCCACCCGACTTCCACAGCCGATCAAACCCAGTGAGTATGATCGGAGCCCGACGTTCGACGAAAAGCATCGCAAATAATGGGAAATAACTGACCACGTGTTGATAGCTTGCACTTGAACCGAAGCTGGGACGGTGGACGTACTTTCTTACCATCGTCAGCACATCAGCCTTGTTAGTATCATTCGGCTTTCTTTTGTACCTTTGGCTGTCGTGGGACAGAAATTATGTGTGGCAAGCGATCGCTCATCATGACCGTATGACCCAGGCTGTGACGCTGGCATCGGCATTGCTTCGGACAGCAGTCTCAATTCAAGCTGCTCTGGCTGCTTCCATGCTTGCCAGCCTTGCCATTGAAAGGAAGGAGGTCAAATTGAAATACCTGCCAGTCATTTCGACCGCGCGCACCAACATATCCGGCCCGTTTACATTAGGCTGGTATATGAGACCACAAAGGAAGAAACTCTTGCTCCCATTCCTTACGGCTGTGCTCTGCTTGACCAGTCTAACTCTACAGTTCAGCTCTACAATCCTTGTTTCAGATGTACGTCAGGGCTGGATCCTTGGCACTTTGTCGGCTTCAGAAGTTAAAGCAGGGTACAACGGTTCAGAGACTCAATCAGAAGCATTTCCGGATGCTGTAAGCCCGATTCGTTGGCAAATGAAACTTCAGCAGTACCCAACGTTTGCCGAGTTTCATGGGAACGACGCTATACAAGGCATTGATGGTATATCAGACACTGGCACTACAATTCGAGCATTTTTGCCCTTTGCCGACGCAAGCACCAGGTCCTCGATCAGTGATTACCGCGGACCAGCAACTGTGGTTGATGTCCGTACTGTCTGCATGCGACCTAACTTAAAAGCTCAATGGAAACGGTCAACTAGCGAATACTACATTGTGTCCGCAGCCGACGGGATATTGCCTTCGTTCGCAGGCAATATCAGTGTGCCTGCAGCCTACAATATCCGTCCAGCTGACCTGCCAGATACTATGTCGTGGAGAATTTCAGGCCAACTCTATGAGTCAGGTTTCGACTGCACGATTCCATATGGTATTGGAATTGTGTCATCCCAAGACAGTTCCCGTCTTTACCATTCTGACGACTGGTCGATAAGTCTTTGCCATCTGACATCCGGCGCAGGGCTTTTGGTATCGGAATTTTACGATCGCTCGCAATACTCTCTGTCGTCCGCATATACAGGAGACAGCTATCTGGTGGTCAATCAGACCTTAGATTCAAACGGGCTCTCTTTCCTTGGATTATTCGATTCCCCACCTGTCAGGAACACGACGGACGGGGAATGGTTGCACCTTTTCTTCGACGTCATCCTTAATGACAACCACAATGTGCACACAGAGGCTCGAGTAAGCCTGAGCTTGTGCTCAACGGCTGTGGATGGCATCTTAACCAATATATCTGCGTCCGCTTCGAATAATAGAACGGAGCCCTCGCCGAACGTCATCAACGACATACTTACGTTCGCAGACGTACGGCGACAACTAGGACAGGATCATAGCCTAAGCCCCTACGATCGAGGCATACTTGAACTACAGAAAGATGGCTGGATTCTAAGACGCGGCGAAGGTGCTAAATTCTACAATGAGATTGACTACATTTCTTCTGCGGTCAAAATGGTAGCCACGAATCAGAATGAGTCCGACGCATCTATAGGCTTCACTACCGGTATAGGGTTCTCACTTTATAACAATATATACGCAGACTCGAACATTGCAATATTGTTCCAAGAGATACTGAAGACTGGCGGCGGTATCTCCTTTGCACTACAGTCTATTACCAGCGTATTAGTTAGCATGGTGTACTATGATCAAGTGCCCCTCTTCGATCAGGTCTTCCCTGCGAACTCGACCTTTCTAGAACAACGTCAAATACCAGGAGGCCAATCCAATTACCTTGCAGCGCCCGCAGGCTTCCGACCTGGCCTCCTGACAGTCTTGTGCGTACTCGCCGCACATTGCGTAACGGTATCGATCATAGTATGGTTGTTCTTCAGTAGTAAGTCGTCCCACAACACCATCTCCGTAACGAGCGCTAACAAACACGAAAAGCCACAACTCTGTCCACCTTACATAATACGTGGCAGACCTTCGCTCAAGTGCAAAGCTTCCCAGTCAATGAGTATCTTGCGCACGCCGCTTTCGCCGACGATAAGGATGTTAACAGATGGATTCGAGAAGACGGCTACGACTACGAAAATATAGGCATCGTGCGCACCGGACGCAATACCACTGAGATAACAGGCCTGAGAGCGCGTGCTGTCAACACGATTCCAAGTGAGACACATCCAGAAGGTATACCACTGCAGGATTTCACTACCAGATCGAATCCTGACGACGCATCAGAGACCTTAGGTGCTTCAAAGTCTAGAGACCGATTTTTAGATCAAGAGTAGCGAGAAATACAACGCATTTACGAAAGAATGAAATATATGTTATGGTTGGTCACTCTACGGTGCTGAGCTGTGCCGGACTGCCCTTAAGCTGGGTTTCTATGGACCGTGACCGGAGGTTATTTGCCCTGCTCCTGACAGACTCAAGCTGTTACCTATAGCATGGACATCAAGTTCACAGTCCAAGGATATCCACTCTAAGGCAACGGTGGACAACACACACACAGTGGAAAGTGACAATCGAGGCATCGATACTGCATCAATAAGGAGGACATACTGCCATTCTTGCAAGACTGCAACAACCTCTTTGGGAGCGATCTTTGCATTTCTTAGCATGTATATACATATAAAGAGACTACATGTACACGAGGTGTGAATATACTTTCCATGCAAAACCTTAAGGTAACCCTATATGAGATACGTAGTGCATTGACATACTTCAACCCACTTACTTGGTACACCATGTTGACTCACATCCTACCACGCCTCACAGCACACTATAGGTAGTGGTCACAGCCAAATTCATTATAGTCCTACAAGACATGAGATGTGTAAGCCATTAGACTATCTGGATATGATAGTATTTGGCGGCATGAGGACGAAGCAAGCATCTTATGCATGTCGTACGGGAAAGCTCTGGAGATTTATCGAGGGAGAAGGATAGTTTAGTTCGAAAATGCTAAGCCTTCAGCGGTAACATGGCTGGCATGTGAAACATGAGGCGGGAAGAGAGTATGTGCTGCCGAAGCTATTTCGAGTACATCTTCATTGTGCTTCTGTCTGATAGTGCTTCGTGTCTTGAGGGGGCTCTTTAGATATTTTCTGCTGCGGTGCAGATCGCGAATATCGATATGTTGGAGTTTGGTGTCACTGAAAACTCAAACCATCAATTGATTTGGCTCAGTCCACTTCATCAAGTTCCTTACTCGAGAGAGCTCTGACTTACTCATTAACAATCTTGTCTGGCTCGCTACTGGTCTCATCTTGGATTCCCTCCCAGATATCATCGTAAGAGGCGTGGTCGTTCCTCTCGTTGGACGAGCCGTCACCACTCTGGTCGTCGCTTTTGTTAGAAAATCGCTCCTCCTGCTCCATGTCTTCGTCGTCGTATTGTTCTTCTCCCTCATCGCAGTCCTTTTCGTCTTCTTCACACTCGAAGATATCATCATTAATCTCATAGTCGAATCTGTCGTCTACCTGATTGTTATCGACGGATCCAAAGCACTCAGGGTATTGATCTCGAAGCTTGGAGACATCCTCCGTCCTACCTTGACGCAGTAGATTCAGGACGAGACGACGTATGGCATAACGAGTGTACGTGGATGTCTCTCCAGATGACTGTAATGACCACTCGAATGCTTCACGAAAAAGGTATGTTGCTGCCTCTATACTGCCCTCGAGCACAGGTATACTAGCAAGTAACCATGTTGCCTTTCCACTAAGATGTTCGTTGCCAGCGTGCTCATCAGCCGCATACATGAAACGAACTTCTTCGAACAGTTCAGTGGCTAGCTGAACGTTGCCCAGGTCCCGCTCCACGGCAGCTAGATTACACCTTGCTAAATTTGTCCAATACGAATTCGGCCCTAATATTGCTACTGCTTGCTGTAACAGCATGGCCGTCCGTCGCCGTTGCAGAACGCGATCTCCAGATCCCCGCGACGCTGAGATGATGCCAAAGTAAATATTGAGCTTAGCAATAAAAGGCACGTGTAACAGTGAAGACTGCATGAACGCCTCATCCATTGCGTCAAACACATAGTGCCAGAAAGGAGCTTGCCATCCTTCAATGGAAACACTCTGTAGGAAAAGATCAAATACTAAGCACAACGGATGCGATTTGCTGAAATGAAGCAAACACATGTTGCGCATGTACTGTACGAATACAGTCCAGACTTGAGAATGGAGACTGCCAGTGTTAGGTGTACTTAGTCCCCATAATAGTCCGCTAAGCAACGATAATGTTGGCCGAGTGAACATCATCTCTGACTGCTCTACTGTGCGCTGGAGATACTGTTTCGTCAAACGCTGACAGAGGCATCGCAGGATTGAAACTTGTTTCCACATCTTGAATGAATCATGTACTGAGAGTTCATCCTCTGCCGTATCGTTATCTTCAGCATAGAGAAATAGACACGTCATGTAGGCATCAACACCCCTCCTAAGCCGATTGAGTATTCTCATATATGGTAAAGGGTCAAGCATGCCTGGCATAACTGGTGTACGTCTTTGCCGGCAGCGTAAGACGGATTGAGCTTGAATACTCATCCGAGTTTGAGACTTTCTAGGGCTGGACCATTGAGCTTGCCCAACAGCCATTTGGGCGTGGTT
>Ga0068628_1001128_pt1 | contig 10820 bp, 10 predicted proteins | sample InSIn2gowninarea_FD_77431 | JGI IMG/M metagenome (GOLD analysis project Ga0068628, IMG submission 77431) | Clean room microbial communities from NASA Spacecraft Assembly Facility at Jet Propulsion Laboratory, Pasadena, California, USA -... ... | reverse complement strand
TAGGGTTGAAGTTCTATAGAGAAGGGGCCGAATTACAAACCTAGTTCTGTCCTCCACAAGTTGAATTGAGGCCGAAAAATGGCTCTAAGAGTAGTCCCAATTATGCTTTGCAAGATGCCACAAAGGAGGTTGAATTCCCAATAGAAGATAGTTTCAAAACTGTAACCAAGAAGTCCTCCAAAACCTTCAAGGCAGATTAAAAATAATCCTCAAAGAGAACTCCAAGTTTCCACAAGGTTCATGAGATATGAACCTTCTTCTTCTTCTTTAGACCACCGAGTTTTGCTGCTCTCTTGCTTGACGAGTTGGTGACCAACTTGGAGGAAAGCTTCTTATTTATACTAGTCCAATCATCCAAACTAACCAACGTCTATTGGAAAGGGCTTTAAAGTGCTATTTAAGCCTATGCTATTCTTTTCTTTAACTGATCAACCATTGACATCAATAATAATTAATTTCTCCAACAAATTTCCCAAGCATTTTAACAATTGACATGGTTGGACAATCTTTGATTGCTAGGTTGGCCAAACACACAACGAAGAATAAATTTTGTACCAATCTAAGGAACAGTCGAAACAAATTTCATATGTGAAAGTTGTGGCTTTAGAAATGTTACACATCAACTAGGCTCCTTAAGGGCCACATTCCCTATGCCACCTCATCTCCTAGGGTGAGGGTTTTGGATCTTAAGGTTGTGCTTTTTAGGGTTGCTTGTCATGTTAATAAGTGATTTCAACCCATTATAATGTTTTTCTGAAAAATGAGTGGTTGACACATTTTTTATAGAGATATGCTACTATCGTTCTAGCGAGTTTGTACTGCTTTGCATATTTTCAAGTTTTTTTACTTTTTCTTCCTTCAAGACTCTAGGAGATATAGTTTTGATTGGTGATTTAATGCAAGGAAAACAAAGATTGGAGCAGATCATGCAGTTGTCTTGGAGACACATTGCTAAAGTTTTGTAGTTTATTGGAAGTATTTGTATAGGTTGGAGCCTAAGAGGATTGGTGTCCTCATAAAGACCTAGTTGGTGCCAAGGTTTGTCTTGGAGGATTGGTATCCTCATTCAAAGTTGGAGCATTGTGAGAATTGAAGTTTTTGTAATGGTTGGGGCCAAAATTTGAGGATTGTTGTCCTCATCATTTTAGTTGTTCAGTTTATACTATTTTTATTTTGTTTCTTGTGTTTTGGTATATCTTGTGCTTCCTATTGTGAAAAAATATTAACTGACATAATATGACAATTGAGAGAACTACTGTCAACATAACTCAAATAAAATGCCTCCACATTACAAGCAGGAACATTTAGATTTTCTACCAGATCTCAAATTACTGTCCAAAACCATATTTAATTAATTAAGAGATTAAATTATGCTGACATTGCATATGTCAATTTGTAAGTACTAATACCAGTAAGGGTCTTGACTTCACAACTTCTGTTATAATCCATGCATTACAAGCAGTACAAGGGAATATAAGCTTCAAAACATCAGTTACCATTCATGCATGTCAAGGCACATGCCCTGATAATCATGGTCCGTCTACATGGCGTCACAACATATTTGCAATGAATATAATTCCATGATGCCTATCTTTACCAATAGTACCTCAAATAAGACTTGATTTCATTTTAAGTAAACAACTTTATACATTTGCGTAAAGACTCAAATCTAGAATCAAATATGCCTTATTTAAATCATTAAATGGCTAACATTCATGTTCTGATGACCAAGGAAATTGCGATGAAAATCATGACGTAAACCAGTCATAGCATGGAAGTGGTAAGCTAGATACTTTCAGACTGCTAGTTCCTGCAGTAGTTCCACTAAGCCGTCCTGCTGCTGAACATGCTTCACCCATTGGGCGCTGATCCGAACTCGTTCAATGCTCTGATTAACTGTGCGTTCAATAGATGGTTGCATTCGGGTTGAAAAGAATTCCTTTATTTCATCTGCCTTTTCCTCACTTGAAAACTGAAAAGCAAAGAAAAGAAATCTCAGTACAACTTTAAATTTTCTTAAATAAGTCCTACCGAGAATTGGACAAAATCAACATAAATACATAAATTTGCATCAAGGATAGAATTCAGGAACAGACCTTAGATACAACAGAATTGATGAAAGGAGTTATCAAAGATCCTGAACCCCAATTTTTCCAGATAAAGTCCCACTTTTCCTGTACAAAAGAAGCAGAAACCAGATTAGCTGAAAATATAGCAACTGCAATGCTTACATAAGCGACTATTCTAGTTTGAAAAATCATACATATATAATGTGGGCGAATATCCCCTAAAATCCTGTAATTTTAAAATTAGTAACTTTTTGGCTAATATTATTTTTTTAATCTCTTATATGTAAAAAATGAGCAAATTTTTAACCAAGGGTGCAAAAAAAAAAATCATAAAATGTCTAAAAAAATAGCTAATTAGCGAAATTTCGCCCCTCAAATGTTCCCTATTTCCCTCTCTCTCATACAGTCACACATGAGAAAAATAACAATTTTAAAGACAGATTTACTATTATCAAAGTTATTATGTCATAAAAGATAAAATTCAGCAACCCAACTATACATGAAACACCACATAATCTTGATATGGGCAGTGAGGGGCAGTGAAACAAGTCACCATTTTATCCATCACAACCTGCTTCATAAATTTCCAAACATTTTGAGACTACTATAAAGGCTGATTTGAATGACTCAGATTCATGGTAACAGCAAGGAATGCCAGGAATGTGCAAATTATAATTTTCATCAGACAATTCCTGGATGCCAAGAATGTGCAAATAGAATAGCAACTGTTGTATTACAGTACAAATAGACTTTTGAATTAAACGGAAAATTTTTATCTTTGGCTCTCTTCTCTTCCAGTTTGGTATCTCATAAAGAAGTATGGAACCATAATTTTACAGAACATGAACCCCTTAGCATGCTTTCAAATCCAATGCTGTATTTATTTCCTGTCAAGTGTTTTAACAATATGCACCATCCTCTTCACCCAAATGGTCCTACTGCAGTTAAATTCAATCAAGTGATTTAACTATATGTTTGGTTCACACATTTCATTTGTCTAAAGCCTTGATACGAGAATGAGAACTACACAAGTTCCAACAGTCCCAAAGTCCAAAAATAAATGAAAACTATACAACACATCACCTTTAACCACAGCCAGGCAGTCTCACGTCCCTCTTTGTTAATTCCGTAAAGTACAGAGACCGCATCTTGGCTCCGCAACTGCAAGATTATCAAAAATATTTATGGTAGGTTCAAAAAGATGGGTTCAGGTCTCTCTTCAAATGCATTGAGATCATAAAAGATAGTACAACTATGGTGATCTCTTTAACAAACCGTAATCCAGCAAGAAGAAGTTGTGTAAATGTGACAGCACTTAACATAGATCACAAAAAAAATGTACACATACCATGATTTTATCAATATAATTTAACCATAACAAAAAAACAGCCACCACAGGTACAGAGAAATAGTAGAGGTGCCCTTAGGTTAAAAAAGGGATGAAATAATACAAATGAGAGTGTATTTGTGTGTATATAGTATATACAACTCAAGTGAGGGTTATAGGCCCACAAAACAAGGGCATACACCCCAGCCATAAAACAAAAAGTAGGTCTAACTACCCAAAGGTCGGCCCATTGAGGGCCTCAACTACCCACTAAGTGTGCTGCCATGTTGCCACAAGTGAAGAATTCATATTCTAAACAAAAGGCAGCTTATGAATTGGCAAGAATTATAAGAGACATACCTCAGAAGACAAACTGAAGTCTAGCGCTTCACGGACAACAGAAGGATCTGGAGATTTTGCAATTGAACCTGCAGGTCATGACACGGTTTCCTCTTTTCAGATATTTTACCTTAAAATATTACTGCTAATAAAATGAACCAAAGAATCAGTCCCTTACCTAAAATGCGAACTTTTTCTTGACTTAGATCTGTCTCCCTGAAAATTCTCAACAGAGATTCATAGCCAGATTTATCTGAGGTTGTGACATTCTGCATGACAGCTATGTATGCAGCCTATAGAAAACAACCCAGCCATTTAGATCAATAAACATGTAATGGCATAAAAAACAGTCCCTTTAATTTCATATGAAAGCTAGAATCAGCAAGAACAGTGCAACCTTTCTGATGTCTGCAGGTAGAATTGTTGTATTTCTGTCATTCAAGAAAACATTGAATCGTCTTCTCACTTCTACTTTAGTTTCTTCATGCCCAAACTGAGCTAAGACTACCAATATCTGCCCTCTTAACATTGCGTTCAAGTGACTCTCACCTGGAATAGGCTCCCAGCCCAGTTTCCTGTACATGAAAATCACAATACAATGGAATGAAATTAAGTGATGGCATTGACCTCAACGCCAGTAAACTATGCAATTTGCAGAGGAGTTTTCACAAAACATCACAAACATGATTGTGTTATTTTATTTAATAACTAATGCCGTGCATTCTACAACCAAAGATCATATTTGAGTAAGACCTCACATGCATGTATGTATGTACCCCGAGTTTTGAGGATAGGAAGGACAAAGTTCCAGTATGCTTATGGCAGGGCTGTTCAGAGTGAAAGCTGGAAGGAGGTAGTGCTAATTTTCAAAAGCTTCTGGAATAGAGTGTTCCAGGAACATTTCTTATATAAAATATATATTATTATATTTTGATGCATGCATATTAAAAACAACATGCAGAATACCAAATTAGTTGCAGAAAACATGAAAATATAGATTTAATTACTGAATTAATGATCATAATCAAAGCATCAACCATTCAGTACACATATAACATCAATCATCTAGCAGTTATAACTTGTAACATTGTCATTAACAAACTGTAACTGATAACATCAACCATGAAATGAAATAGAGCATCATTATCATTACCAAAGAGTTGTAATAATGTAGTCAACAGTACAAATTTTACTTCAAATTTCATAGTTGAAACTTTAACTGTCATAAAATGTTTACAAAACAGGTCATAAATGTTAACACCAAATTTACTCTTGATGAATTCAAGTGTTAAATCCATTATTGTTTGTGAGCACATTTGGGATAATGGCAGACTTCTCCTTAGTCCATCTTGATTGTTCAGAAAATACAGTTCATCGATGTGTTCTCTGTGGGTTTTATGGCCACGATCCCTTACAGCAGAGTTGTTAGAATTCATTTTACAGGGTCATAGTTACATTATAGAGTTTGAGTTTCAGAGATCAGTGTTTCTAGGGGGTTAGTATAGGATTGGGGTATATTTAGCAGGTTTCCGGTTCATGCTTCCAGAGGTTGCATACAGTGTTTGAAAATGATTCTATGTTCCTTATTGCCACATGAGTCAATTGAGACCATTTTAGATGACATGCGATAAGTTTCTAGAGATTGATTTTTTTGCAGGCAGAGTTAGGGACCTCAGATGGGAAAATAATCAACAGGTAGAGTTAGGGACCTCAGATGCGAAAATAATCAGCACAAGTCAGATAAGCCTGTTTTCAAGAACACGCAAGGTGGTGGTATTTTTTGCAGTGACAATTTTTTGATGTGCTATTTATAGTTAATCTTTTAGTGCAATTTGTTGGAGTCTTTAAGGCTGCTAAATTTGTTGAATTTTGGAAAGGATGTGAAAATCTATTGTCTTTAGATGACATCTAATGAGGTTGGAATCCCTCTCAAACATCCAAAAACAATTAATGATAACATAAAAAATTTAAATAAAATGCTAGAACAAGAAATATAAACAAAATGGAAAGTTTCACAGGAAAATAAAAAGAACATATTTTTTTTTACTTTAAGACCTTTATATTATAATTCCAAGATAGCTTGCATGTCAAGCAATCCTCTATTAGGAGCTTAGGAAAGTGTGCCCTACTTGGACAATAATCAATTTGACCATCTTATCCTTATTTAAGGCTTAGGGAGTGCTTCCCAAAAGGGCAAGCAGTGACTCAAAACCCTGGGTGCATGCTCATTCCCAGGAGCACTCCTGAAGCGTACTTCAAAGGGCACTTCTGAATCACTCCCTCCCTACGTGCACTTTGCCCCAAAGAAAGGGGATACAAGGTATAAGCAACTCCCCCTGTTACTGACCCATGTGGATGACCCCTTGGAGAAAACAAATCTCCTGATGTTTCACCTTGCCAACCACCAGCCCTACCATGATGAAGGTATAACTAACCTCAAATGCCTCTCACCGATGCACTAGTCAGTGCTTTCTTCATCTAGCTTACTCATTCAATGAAGGTGGGCCATCAAACATGTGGTACATTAACCATTTTTGTATTCATGTGCCTTCATTTAATGTCTAAGGGCATTCTAGTATGGATCATAGATTGAATTGGATGATAGACCACTTTTGACTATACACTTGTTCTCTTGCTTCACCTTGGTGGTTACCACTTGCCCCTAGTCCAATGTGACCTTCCTTGAGGGCTTCTTTCACTGTATCCATGGTAATCCATACTTACGCCTACCATCTTCCCTATATTTCCATATCCCATCTTCAGGTTGATTGCTATCTGTCACCAATATTGGTTCCCTCTTTTTCCCATCCTTGAGTAGGGGCCTGAAAAACCTTACCCTAAGAAGTTGATGCAACAGAAAGAAAAGAAAAAGCATGAGCCATAATGTTAAACTGCAGAAGATTGGCAAGGATAAATGAGAGCATGTGGACAAAAGCCTATCCTGAGCTCTATGCCGCCTCATTAGCCCTCAACTAGCTCCTGGCTAATGCGTGAGCTATCTAAATGAAAGGAACACTTCGCATATTCCACCCCGATGAGCAATGAAATGATTCATCTTTAAGGGGTCAATGATGAATAAACAAAAGCTTGCAAGTTTGTAACCCAAACTATTTATGTAAAAAGAAAATAAATGATGAAAAAGGCACACATGAGGGGTGGTAAAAATAGGTCGAGGAAAGGGGGCAACTCACATCCGACAACTACTCCCTCTTTACATCATAATGCTCAAGGTAAACTGTGACATCCTTCATGAAGTAAGCCACATACCACGTCATTGATCATGTGCACCTGTTGATTGATGGGTCGGCATAGGAAGTGTTCCTCCTCTTAGGTTTGGAAGCACCAAATAGGGCCTTATGATGACCCTCCCATACCTAAATAAAGTAGATTGAACACAGATATTAAGCTAGAAAGACATTTGAAGATGAGTGAAGTACTTTGATGCCCTTTTTCATTAAATAAGGCCCACTCTAATACTCTTATGGTTTGTGCACCTATGATGTTGATCTCACTTCATCCTGTGAGTATATGTTAGATCTTTGCTCCCAAGTACAGCGACCATCCCTTAATGGATTGCATAATGCTTCTCCAACACTTACAAAAAGAACGTCCAACACCACTTAATGACTCCATTAAGCACTTTAGCCTAGGATATTGACCACTTATTGAGAAGCATTGACCTTGGGATACCTTCAGCACAATTTATGTCACTCTTCTCTCCCTCCAAGACATAAAATGCTACACATTGGAACCAAGACGTTGCCTTGAGAGCTTGTGTACCCCAAAGATGACAGGATGCCCTCAAGTTAGCATTCCACTTTCTTGATGGACGTTGTGTTTCTTTTTACAAGATTTAATGATGATGATAACTTGAGACCTCTTTGAAGATGATGGGACATTGCTCAGCATGATGACATCATATCCTACTTTCATGATGTCCCCCTACTATAGCTTGGATTGATGATATGTGCTTAGTTGAGGATGATGTTTTGGATGGAGCCTTCCTTAATGATTGGACACCATTTGATGAGGAGATCTGACTTTTGGGATGAGATGCACCCCCTTGAGTCATCTATGCAACATTTTGAAGAGAGAGGCACCTTCTGGAGGATTATGTCACCCCTTGGAGGCATTTTACCTCACACGTGTGGATTAAAAGAGGCTTGTTTTTATGCGTTATCATTGTTTAGCTGTCTTTGGAGGTCATCTTGCGACCTATCCAACTTGTAATCACATTTAATATTGTTGTTAAGTATTCTAGTCTAATTCTAGATAATATTGACTCAGTTGCCCTCAATTAAGTAGAGGGAAGTCGATTTATCCTTAGATCATTGTCACACACACTTGGAGACTAATGTGCTATGGTTAGTTGCTTCTCTCTTGGTTGATATGGAGCTTTCATGAGCAAATTCGTCTTGAGGATATTTCGATTAGATGGTTCTCTCTTAGATGATGAATGGTGATTCTATGATGATTTGGTGCTAATTTATAGTATCGTTTTCCATCTTGTACTTGTTGAAGAATTAGGGTTTTAATCTATGTTGCATAGGCACGCAACCCCTCCCCTCACCCCCACCCTATGCACTCAAAAAGAAAAGAGAAAAACCCTAGGTTCTAGTGTTCTACGGACCTTAACAACACCTAGAGAACATTCCATACTTTGTGCGAACATCATTAGGGATTTGGGGGCATCCAAGTCATTCTCATCCCATACTTGGTTGATTTCAAGGTTGTTTCAAGTACAATTCTGTCGTCTCCAAAAAAAGGGGGATGATTGACTATCGCTCGACAACATTTGGAAGTGGGTTAAGAAAAATTAAAAAACCCTATGACCCACCTATTTTCGAACCCCAAGTGCCTTATTTTCCCCTAACCCTATCATGACAACCTCAAGTTTCCAGTGTTCAAGTTGTTCACCATACACTCCAACCTCCAGCAAACTAACACAACATAGAAATCATCTAACAGGGGACCAATTCACTGCACACAACCATCATTCATCAAACACATCCACCAACAATCCAACTCTATGCATTCATAGCTTTGTTTGTGCATTCAAGGTTTTATATATCACCTCACAACTTTGTGTTGTTACAATTCCATGTACCTCAGGTCTGGTCTTTGCTCTTAGCTAGAAAACATAAACACACTAGCATTGCCTAACTTTAAACAATTTTGCATAGTGGAAATATAACAGCAATCAAATCAATGTATAGAACACAGAATTTATGGTGCAAAACTTATTTCTTATTAGTCCTTTAATAAGAAAAAATTGGCGCTCATTTATTAGGGATAGTGGCCCTTTACAATCCATGTACAATGCCAATATTAGGTGTATCATTTGACCAATACACCTAGGGTTGAGACCAAGTCACTTAGGCTCTCATATGCCCAACAACCAACACCTACAACAATTCAAATATTATTGTTGTAGCAAACTAGGTTAATCAGAAAACCAATTCACTTACCTGGGCATGTTCCTTTAGCCCATGATCCTCCATAAGTTGTGGTTCAGCCAGCTACATATCCTGCCTCTTCTAGGCCTCGACTGCCTTGTGTAGCCCTCAAGCTACCCCCTTTCCTAAGCATATTACTATAGCAACCCTCGGCCTTGCTTATCCTCATCTTGGCTGGTCTACTTTAGACCTCCGACCTATCCTTTGGCTCCAGTCTACTAACCAGTCCTTTTGCCCCTTTACTTTGTTGTTGCAATTATTCTAGAGCATGGGAAGTCCATGATACTCAACCTTCAAAACAAAAAAGACTTTGATGCTTGACTCCCTCTGACTGCAAATCGCAGGCCTTCTTGACCCTCAAAGTCTCTTTTCGACCTTCACTCCAAGTATCTCACCTAGATCTCCAATGGCTATGACCATCTCAGTCCCGTCTTCTCGACCCAACTTAGCCAACTCTCTTAGACATAGTTTTAAAAACCGATCGGTCTGAACCGGAAACTGGTCAATTCAATTGGTTCATTGGCTAATCTAGTCGAACCAGGCAAAAAACTCGGTCAGCAGGGGCGACCTCGCCGATTTGTCACAAAAATCCGGCCTAACCGGCTAGTTTCGTCATAAATTGGCCGGTTCATTGTCACGCCGGCCGCGGACACACCACAGGCCTTTTTGCGGCTTCTAAGGTTGTTTGGAGGGAAACTAAACATTGTTTCCCTCAAAAACACCCCCTCCAAGCCAATAAAAGGAGGTCTCCCCTCTCATTTGTCTCACACATCTCATTTGGAGTTATTGTGAGTTTCATAGAGAGCTTGGATTTTTTCCATTTATAAGTATTTGGCTGAGTATATGGAGTCATGGCTCAAAACAGGTTGTTCAATCATGTTAAATGGATGGACCGATGGAAATAACCACACTATCATTAATTTCCTTGCTTCCTGCCCTCAAGGAACCATGTGTCTGAGATCATTTGATGCATCTAATAAAGTGAAGGATGCAACCCTTCTATTTGAGCCTTTGGATGACTTTATTAAGGAAGCGAGGGAGAAGAATGTTGTGCAAATCATCACAGATAATGCCTCAAACTATGTTCTTGTTGGAAAGATGCTTGAGTCCAAATACAAGAGCATATTTTGGACTCCATGTGTTGCACATTGCATAGACCTCATGCTCGAGGACATAGGCAAAGTGGAGTGGGTAAAAAACATTGTAGAGCATGCCAAGTGCATTACAAAATACATCTAAAACCACCCATGGGTATTGAGCCTAATGAGAAAAAACAATGGGGGCAAAGACCTTGTTAGGCCTGCAACTACGAGATTTGCAACTCAGTTCCTCATGTTGCAATGTCTCAATTCTCAAAAAGAACCTTGCAGAAAATGTTTTCTTCTGATGATTGGACTTCATCTCGATGGGCTCATAGACAAGATAGCAAAGACACCAAAAAGAAAGTATTTGATAATTATTTTTGAAAAGATTTGCAAAGCTTGTGAAAATTATCGATCCCCTTGTTAAGGTGCTACGGATGGTGAATGTGGAAAAATTGGCCATGGGCTATGTTGTCACCCGGATTGTACAGGCACTACGACAACCACTCAGGCGGGGGTTGTCACTCTAATACCCCCCCCCCCCCCC
>Ga0068628_1001126_pt1 | contig 10822 bp, 10 predicted proteins | sample InSIn2gowninarea_FD_77431 | JGI IMG/M metagenome (GOLD analysis project Ga0068628, IMG submission 77431) | Clean room microbial communities from NASA Spacecraft Assembly Facility at Jet Propulsion Laboratory, Pasadena, California, USA -... ... | reverse complement strand
AGGCGTATGGGAAACCGGTGCCTGGGTCTAGTGGTCCGGAGGAGGTGGACAAGAGTCTGGCGCAGAAGGACGCTCTGGATATGCCGCGGTATAGAGTCTTTGGAATGACTGCACGTATCTTGGTCGATGCTGCAAGGGTGGCCTATAGTCGTGATCCAGAGTTTGAACACAACTCGCACTTTGGCGATGAAGAAATGATTGCCAAGTTGATGAAGATGGGAAGATTGAAGCCGAAGAAGGAGAAGGGCGAAATCTTGACGCGAGATGTCATGGAAGCGGCTGCTAACATCGAGTTGAGCTCAGAGGAAAAGGGTAAGCTGTAAAATCACAATGAGAACGTTGTTGTTTGAGATCATTCTTATCATTAGACATGGTACTGCTGTCGCTGAAAGTGTATACCAGTCGGTCGAATTTCACAAATTCACCGTCCTTGTTCTCCCTCTACCCAACCTTGTATTGTTTTGCTTTCTTGTTGGCGATGAAGACACTTAAGCCTTGCTGCCGTGAATGAAGAGTCTCTCCTCAATGGGCTGCTGCTGCTTGCCGCCCTTCTCGACAGCCTCGCGGGCACCCTCTGCGTAACCACCGAAGACGAGCTGGGCCTGGAGCTCCCACTCTTGAGGGAAGTTCCACTCTCCGGCCACACGTTGGTCGACAATAGGGTTGTAGTGCTGGAGGTTACAGGCACAGCCTTCGGCCTCGAGGGCGGTCCAGAGGTGGTACTGGGCCATGGCTGGACACGATGTTAGATTTGGACCTCGGAATTGAGAGTTTGGGCCGACATACCGTTGGACTGAGTGGCCCAGCCAGGGAAGTGCTGAGCGTAGAGAGCGAACTGAGATTGGAGCTTCTTGACGGGGTTGGGGTCGTTCAGGAAGAGGATCTTGTATTCATGTTAGCAACATGGTCTGGCCAAATATCGCTGAATTGAAAAAACGTACAGTGCCGTGACCAGCCTTGAAGCCATCGAGCTTCTTCTCGGTCTGAGGGAACTGCTCCTCGGGTACTTGAGGCTTCAGGCACTCCTTGGTGATCTCCCAGAACTTCTTGTGTTCCTCGTTGAGCAGAACAACGATACGAGTGGACTGAGAGTTGAAACTGCTGGGAACGTGAAGGATGTTGTGCTTGGCGATCTCCTCGACACGAGCATCAGAGATGGGGATCTTGTCGGTCAATTGGTAGATGGTTCTGCGGTTCTCGCAAGCCTTGAGGAAGTCCATGGGGGAAGCCATTGTTGCTGTTCTAGATGTGTTGCTGAAGTGTGCTGAAGGGATACGAGAAGTGGACAAAGGTTTGAAGGAAGAAAAGCGAGAAGGTGAGACAAGAGGGTTTGAGGAAGAGGAAAGTCGTCCAGATAAAGCAGTATACAGTTGTGGGGCGCGTCTAGTCAGGGCTGCTAGAAACGTCGACGTGGAGGACATGATGTGATACTTTCGTTTCGTGTGGCTTTCGTCTGGACTCGAGGATCGTGAATAGTGTCAAAAGGTGATTGCAAATTCAAGCCTACGTATGCTGTAGTTCCCTTTCCGCGATTCTGGAATATTATTGTTATGCTCAACGGCAGGACCCTACTTTCCTGGCAATAACTACAACTCCAGACTTGTCATCATCGCTCTTAACAGAGATTGGTTTGTCAGTCTCGCGCTCCGAGCAGCGCATGCCGAACGGTCGGCGTTTTTGCCTGACAAAGAAGCTGTTTACCTTTCGTTGACTCGGCACCCACTGAAACCGAGGGGCCTGCTGCGGGACTCGGAAGTGGAGCTCTCATTCATTGGCCACAGATCCGAAGTCAGGGCTTCGTGGGGCAGCATGGGGTTAAGGTCAATGCCTTTGAGATATTTCTTGAACTGCTGTGCACGACTTTCTTCTCAATCACATCTTGAACGGAGCTCGTCTCCATGGACTAGTCAGATCATCTGACAGAGACGACTTGGAAAAGAACATGCAGGAACGACCTCGCCAAAGCCGGTCGAATCCTCCCGCTGAATCTAGCCCATCAAGGTGGATCTTGAATCAACAAGCAGCCTCTCACAACCAGCGACCACCCGTCTTTCGAGGTAGACTCCGAGATAGCGCTCCCTCTGATTTAACAACATCCTGAGATCATGAGGAGTGACCCGCTGCTCTGCTGATGATGGACATGGGGATCACTCCCACCGACGCGCCGACGGCCGAGCACGTATCGAGATCCGGGATGTGGAGGGACTCGGTTCTAGGCTTGTGCGGACTTCACGTATGCCAGTAAGAACAATACGAATGAATTTCTGCGCGAGACGCTCGAAGCAGTGCAATCATTCCAAAGTTCGGCATCGCCCCTTCACACGTTTCGGCAGCTCTTTGCGCAACCGTCATAGACAAGGATTGAGTCCGGTCTTCCTGAAAAGTGCGGAGAGGCAATGCCGAAAATCGAATGGATTGCATCAGGAGCTGTTCACGGATCCATCACAGTGGACGGCCATGAGTCACAGACACAACGAAACATCGAACGACCCAGTTGAGCCTTGAATATCATCAAGGAGCTACAATTTCGCAGCTGAACGTCTACTTCTCGAATTGAGCGATTCTGGTAGAGATCGGACACTCTTTTCCTGTCAACGCTGTCACGGTAAGGAAGGAATGAGCCAAGTCTGAATGAACGTGCTTCTATGTCGACACTCTTCTGAATGCTGTCGGATCTCTGGATTAACTCATTGAAGTCATCGACGTGGCGCCAATAACGCTTGCAATGTTTGGTCCATCTGTGGCTTCAATTCTTGTGATTGCTTACATATTTGCAGTAAACTTGTTCGTACGGGGCAAGAGAGTGTGATGCCTGAGCATGTTCTTATCAGAAGTACGTCTGCGTCCTGATACATTTATTGTACCATGTACGTTCTTGGTCTAGACTTCCAGTACGCAAGTGGGGCGGATGCAAAGCCCCACATTCACTTCTTTACCCTGCGTTTATTGACGGTACTTTTGACCCAAACCATAAAATGCCTTAGTGGTCTAGTGGTATGATTCCTGCTTTGGGTATATCCGAAATTGCAGGAGGTCCCCGATTCGATCTCGGGCTGAGGCCTTCTTTTGCTCTTTGTTCATGTTGTAATAATTTACAAACCATCGTTTTGCATCGTGGTTGTGTGGATATCGATGGCAGAAGTATTTGTTGACAGTTTTGGTTGATGTTTTGTGGGAATCTTGGCGAAGGGTCGCACCTCCGCTTCCTGGACTTCTACATTTCCCTTTTGTCTGTCAAGGCTCTCACTGGACAGATCTCTAATATTGAAGGTTAGTTATCCTGCATTTTGATGGGAGAAAACTGGCATGTCCTGGCCTATGGGGATCAACCACTAAGGGTACATCAGGTGATCCGATTTCTGCTGTGGTAAGCATGGAGCGAGAATAGATTGTTCTTGTAAAGGGTGCCTGCAATTGAGTCAGGCATCTAAAGATATGCACAAAGGTGTCTGCTCCCCGGGTACAGTTTGATGTCTGTTCAAAGGCTGTCAAAACAGATTACAAAGCAAATTACGCGTCAAAGCACACGAGAGCAGGTCAGTAGATTGTACGAGACATATTGCTTTTCACAAGTAGTGTGATTGATATGATAGTTATGGCTCAAAAAGCCTATACGGAGGGTCACCGTTATGCCCATCCCATGTCTACCCAGAACGCCATTGACAAGATAGGAAAAAGCATATCAGATCTTTGAAACCACATCTTCTCCTCCAGATGTCGCGGAATACCTCATCCCTGTGGTGGATCGTCATCTCTCCTTCTTCTAGCTACCGCCTTGAAGTATTGCTGCATCTGATCGAATTTCGTGACGAAGAAGATTCCCTTCGCGTCGTTCTGCCATGTCAAGACACCGATTGTGTCGGCGTGGCTTACGGCTTTGAGGTATTCTTCTTGTGTGCCGACGTCCCTGATTAGATATCCTGGTGTCGCCTTCATTCGCTCGTTTTCCAACTGCCATAAACGTACTTGATCGACCACGGTGGGAGGGAGGATTGGCGTTGATTTTCGAAGGATGGGATGTGCGTGTGTCGTCAAGTATGTGATGATCTGATCGGCTGTGATACCAGCCGCGATGGCAGTCTGTATCGAGGATTTTGTGAGAGTCGCCGTCAACATGTTCGGGAAGCGAGTTTTGAGATTGGCGAAGAGGGAGAGGATGGAGATGTTGAGAGGTGACGAGGTATAAGCGTAAAGGCGGTAATTCGTCTCGACAATAATATAGCCCTTTTCTGTCTCCTGAGGAGCGGCCATGTTGCCAGCTGTGGGTGTTACACCGATTGAGCTTGTCGAGAGGGATGTGTTTAGTAGAGCTGGTAGATCAGATGTGAGAGTTGTGGCAAGTCGTGTGGGATAGTATCGTGGACTGTCTGGTGAGCGACGATAGACAACACCGAAGTCGGACAGATCATCCAGCATTTGGAGTTGTGTTGGAGTGAGGTTCTCGGTCGTGTATGATACACCAAGCTCGAGCGAACCAAGAGTGAAGAGGAAACTCAAAACGTCGACAGCATCCATCTGAAGCCTTTCGGACAACTTGAGATACTCGATGAGCAGAGTCCAGATTTGAGCGTTGGTCTCCTGTAGCAAGAAGGAGAAGCCGTCGCGAGTGATGTGTGCATTTCTTCCTCTCAAGACAACGAAGCCTCCTCCTGTCAACAGCTCTTTTGTACCAGCAGTGATGTTGACTGCGCCTCCAAGTCCCTGACCTGCACTACCAACAACGTAGTATAGAATGCTCTCCCATTGCTGGCGTGCGAAGGTGTCGAGAAAGTCGATGGTCACTTCGTTTTTATCCGCAGTGCTAGACGGTACACCAAAGGAACGATGGTCGCCTCCACCAGTCAAGGCCAGACGCAAAGACTTTCGGAAAGCCTTGTTGAGTTGATAGGCGGTTTTGTGCTGATCATTGCGGATTTCTTCGAGGACCTTGAGACGCAATAGGATGTTGAGTGACTGATCGCGTGCTCGTACGCTGTCGTTGTCTGGCTTGACCCATGTCTCGAGGTCTGTTGCGGCTAATGGAATGGGCATGAATAGCATAGCCATGACCAGATTCTTGGCTGCCGCTTGTCAGCTCAATGATGGCAAGAGTGCTGCCTTCAGTCGCAACTCACCCAAGTGCGGCAACATGCGCCGGAAGATGGCCAAGGCGGTCGAGGGTTGCTGGTATAGCCTGTTGAAGATGATACCCGGCTGCCCCTCGAGGTAGTCGAGGGCTCGCTGCGACGCGACCGACATGATGATCAACCTGCGTCGTAGAACATTGTGAGCATGGTCAAGAGAGATGCAAATAGTAGACTGACTTCCCCAGATTCCACTCAAACGCCCTCGGTCCCGACGTCATCACTGCCGATGTTCTTCCGATGCATACTATCACTTGCTTACCTCCTTGGACTCTTCACTCCTTCTGTTTCTTTTGGTTTGGAGTGAGATGAACCCCACGTATCGTGTAACTCAATCGCTTTAGGAGGCGCCATCTTGTAGAAATTGATACGGAATGTAGGTGAAAGCTGCTTCGATGACTCTATCGTCCTTTCACAATTAGACTCGGCTGTCGAGCTTTCCGTTTTCGAGCTTGCTGCCTGCTCTTTTTATCAACGGCTTGTTCATCCCTTCCTTGTCCCATCATCATCGACCTTGCTATCCCTTGCTTCGTTCCTGATCTTGCTATCCCTCGCTTCGTTCCTGCGTTCAATCACAACATGGTACGCATTGCCAATCTCGGAAGTTCCTTCTCTGCTGGTCCTGGAATTGCACCTCAAGTCGACATCGCAGCCGCACGTTCCGGAGCCAATTATGCACATCTTTTGGCAGAACGTCTCGGCGCGGATCTTACAGACTTGAGTGTTTCTGGTGCTACACTTCTCAACATCACCGACACACCTCAAATTTCTGGCGGTGTGACTTTTCCACCTCAAATCCAAGGCGTTCCGGAGGATGCCGACATTGTGCTCGTCCTTGGTGGCGGCAATGATATGTCCTACGTCGGCGGTCTGTTCAAGGAGCACACATGGGCTCTCGCGGCTTTCTCTTTGGTGCAACGTCTCAAAGGGACCCCGATGCCAGAATTCCCTGCCCCCGCCGACGAAGAAGAGGTCATTAAGCGTTTCGCAAAAGTCCTGGACGCCGTACATGAGAAGGCTCCCAAAGCACGAGTCATCGTTGTGGAATATTTGACTCTACTGGGCTCGGACGTCAAGCCAACAGTTGATGTGCCTTTCAATGCCGAAAGACTAGAATACCACCAAGGCGTTGCAACAAAGCTTCAGAAAGCCACTCGACAGGTTGTTGATTCACGCTCAGAGTGGTGTGAACGCATTCCAACGGCCGAGTTAAGTCAAGGTCACGGCATAGGAAGCGCAGAACCATGGGTTTTCGGATGTTCTATGATGGAGCGATTGATGGGAAAGGCCTGGTACCATCCCAACGGCGAGGGCATGGAGGCTGTTGCGGATTTGCTACACGAACGAATCACCTCCAAATAGACTTTTTCTGGTATATCAAGAGATTGTGTTCATAGAAATATTTGATGCTCTTACATACACATGATGCATTTACTATCTACCTTAATCATAGAATCCGACAAGCCTAAACTCCACGCTCGAAACAAATTTGATGGGTACGATCAATCGCTGTCACTGTCATCCAAGAATGGCAACCTTGCATTCGCTCTTGCGCGTGCAGGTCTGGCTTGGACGATATCCTCTTCGTCGTCATCATCGACCAAAGCAGCAACAGCGCCATTCTTCGCTGGTGATGGCGCATCCATGGGCGTATCATCCGCTGCGTCCTCAGCATCACTGACCAGATCAACAGTACCGACATCTCTCATCTCCTCATCCTCGTCAATATCGCTCTCTTGGTCACTCTCAATCGTGATGGTCTTCCTCTTCTTGCCCTTTGTCGCCTTTTCTTTCGTCGCTTTGGCTTTTCTCTTCCCCTTCACACCAGCAGACTCATCCACTTCAGTCAGCAATGCATTTCTTATAACACCGCTGATTTTCTTCCTCCTCTGCTCTTCCAATGCAAAAAACGCCGCATCCCTTTCCTCGTCATCTTCGTCGTCCGAATCTGTGATACGCAACGCACTCTTGACTTTCGCATTCTTCTCTTTCTCTCTTGCATCTCTCTCAGCCGCTCGGATCATTCTCTCCTCCTCTGTAAGTTCAGGCGCCTTCCTCTGTAACAATCTCTTCTTCTTCGGCTTCTCGTAACCCGCAGGTCTTGTAGTTGGACCACCAGGTTCAAACAATGCAGCAGCTTGATCGTCAAGATCGGATAATGTATCACCTTCATCATCACTGTTCACAGCGCTAGCAGCCGCACTTCTATCAGCTCTGGCGTGTAGACCAGCCGCACTCTTACTTCTAAGAAGAGACTCGGGTGCTACACCGCCTTCGAAGACAGGCAAATCGAATTCGAATTTCTTGATCAGGGCGAGATCGGAGAGAAGGAGGGAGGATGGGACGGAGGAAGGAACGATCCAGACAGCATCGGGGTCGTCGTTTTCGCCGAGGCGGTCGAGGGAGAGGAGCTTGAGGAGGAGGCGGAGGAATTTGTCTTTGAAGAGACTGAGTTTGCGGTCGTCGGTGTCCGGTTTGATGGTGATGAAGGGAGGTTTGGGTTTGTCTGCTTGGATAGCGGGTTCGACGGATGCGACAGGGGCGTCGGGGTCTTGACTGGTTGCACCATCGGTGTTCTCGTTCTCAGCGTTGGGGTTATCTGCATTAGCACTGTCTTCAATGCTTGCGTGCAGATCTTCCCAAGATCTTCTATCTTCGGCTGCAGAGCTGAGGACGTCTTTGACCCAAGCCAAAGCATCCAGTTTGCCTTGATTGAGAAGCACACTGACAGCGACAGCAATTTGCTGCTCGTGGTCCATACCAGGCTTTACCATCAGTTCGGCCGGTGGTCTAGGTCTTGCTTTCGTGATCTCCATGTCATAGCCATTCTCGAGGTAGAATATTGTGTTTGGCATTTTCGTGAAGAGCATTTCAACCATGAGTTCTCTGCGTTGATCCAGGTTTCTCAAACACCGCTTGAAAACTTGCTTGACCAATTCTTCCCATTCCTTGAAAAGGGGGATCTCCTTGGACAACCCTTCCGGTCCTTTGATCATGCGATTGAACAAGTGCAAGATGTCAACTCTGTACAAGAAGATTGAACGCTCCATCTTGAAAGCACAGCGATAGAAGAAGCGATGACAACGCTTCAGCTGCTCGATATCCAGATCTCTGTAGTAAGTCGTGAAACGGACGAATGTGTTGACGGCACTCTCGGTCATGAATTTGCTGGCAAATCTGTTGAAGTCGAATTTACGTTCGCTTACAGCACGCTGAGCATCAGCTTGATCTTCGGCTTCGGACGCTGCGCCTTCGTCTTCGGCACCGTTGGCCTGAGCCTCGACTCTGCGCTTTCTTCTGGCGCGTCGTTTAGAACGCACTTGCATGTCAACATTCTGTTTTGAGTAGCGTTCAAGCATGCGCAAAAAGGTGTGCGACATGTCTGTACATGCGTCTAAGAAAGCAAAGCCTTGGTCCTTGTAGCCCCTGAGCACAGCAATGACCTGGTCGTGTGTCGTTTCTTCGTAGAAGATTCGATTTTGAATATTTTCGGCAATCTCCTGATCATCTTCGGAAGCAGAATCTGCCATGGCAGCAACCGTCAATAAAATCTGAGTAAAGGCTCGCATGCAAGCGTGCAAGTCGGACCATTCCTTGTCGTCCAGACTTTGCTGTATCTTGCGTCCCAGCAGGATGAAGTTTTCTTGTGTCATGACAGCAGCGATGTAGGCGAAGGGTGAATCGTCTACAGCAGCGTCGTGTACTTTGCCGTTGCGCTTCAGTAGGTCTTGCCTAGCGCGTTCTGCTTGTAGGAACCAGCCCATCAAGTAGTAGTATTGGCGAGTGTTGTATTTTTGAGCCCGCTCGACTTCAGCTGTAAGGGCGCGACGGAGACTGTTGAACAGAGGGTTGAAGGATGAATCCAGGAAATCTTCAACAAAACGACGTAGGATGTTTCGTGTAGGCTCGTCGAGTTTCACGTTGTTGTCAAAGTCATTGTTCTCATCCTGCACCTCGGCGTTCTTCTTGCGTGGCTTTGGCTTGTTCCATATTTTAGACTGGTCCATCTGGTGCATAGTCTTTTGCTCATCAAAGATGACGTTTTGACCACTGAGGGTCGAGACCCTCTCATCCGGACGCTTCACCCAAATCATGGTTCCAAAGCGGTGATGGCGACTAGGAGCGTTCCTTCCGTAGGAAGCGTTCATGGCCTTTTCCTTGTCTAGCAAAGCCTTGAGATTGTTACTTCTGTCATCTTGCAGTTGCATCTCGTTCTTGAACAGGTCCTTCGGGTCGATACCCTTGAGTAGCTGGAAGAGGATCTCCAGGAGAACGACATCGTGCGTGGGGTACTCCTCGGTGACGCTTGAAGCGATAGTAAGTAAAAGTTGTAGGACGTTTTGTTCATGGTAAGCCTGGATTGTTTCCAGTCTGCTAATGTCATTGTCGTCGCCCTGACTCGGGAGGTCGGTAGGCTGTGCGATGATGGCGACGTTTCGGAGGAAGTAGAGCACGACACCGATGATGGAGTCATCTCTGGGATTGCGTTCGGCTCTGGGTTGTGTGATGGCGGGGATGGCGATACTGATTGCGGTTCGTAGGATTTGGGCAGACTCCCAGTGGAGGACGGCACGCTTGTATTCGACTTGGGCGAGTCTGATGTAGGGAAGATGTCGGTGGACATTGATGGTCATGGTCTCTTCTTTGCGTTCGATTGGCCATGTCAGTGTGTTGAGCAGGTCGAGACAGTTGAGGGCGACTTTTGTTGCGAGGACGCTGCGGTCGCTCTTGTCTCCTTGTTGGGCCAGGATTGGCAGCAGGTCGCCTCTAACCAAGTTGGCCTCTGCCATACATCTCTTGACATCGTGTCGGTTGATTCGGTCGTCGTATAGGCGGATCCATCGTGACAAGTCCTTCAAACATGCCAGGGCATCGTCTCCAAGCACATACTCGCCTTCATTGACAGTGCTGCTGCCACCGATGGCCGAAATGAGCGAGTAGACGTGTGCTCTGACCTCGGGGTCTACCGTCTGGCTCTTTTCAAACACCTCCATGGCGGCCGTGTCGGTCTTGTCTCGTCCAAAATCGACCCTGATGATAATATTCATATGACCCGCGTCGGTCAACGCGTCGCGCGTAAATTGATTCAAACACAGCAAACACGATCCCTCTCCACAACCTCGGCAAGCCGCCGTCATCGTCATCTTCCATTCTTTCGGTCCTGCTCTCCCATCTTTCACCAACTTACGGACTTGGCTGCTTTGACTTCTCATTCTTGACTGAAGCAACTCTTAATCGTCCGTTGGTTTGAGAACAAGTTTGAACACCATCGTATGCTCTAATGCCAGCGTCACTCCAAATGCTTCAAGTAATTTGCAGAGTCTAGACGGTAAGATAAAAGACCTCTGCTACTCGAGAATCAACGCTCGCCTGGACCTAGAGCTGGCAAAGAGACATCGACCTCTCTTTTTTTCGTCGACGATGCGAGAATTCTTTGCGGCAGTCATGCCTAATAAAAACTTGCCAGCAACCATCCCGAGTTTGCCTTGACCCTTATGTCCATTTTTCTTGTCGCCCCTCGTGTTCGGATTTTTCCTAATCTTTTCCTGGGGAGTTTTTGATGCAAGACTATGCACGCAGAAAGTGCCATGCGGATTTTCAGAGCATACGATGGTGTTCAAACTTGTTCTCAAACCAACGGACGATTAAGAGTTGCTTCAGTCAAGAATGAGAAGTCAAAGCAGCCAAGTCCGTAAGTT
>Ga0068628_1001123_pt1 | contig 10829 bp, 7 predicted proteins | sample InSIn2gowninarea_FD_77431 | JGI IMG/M metagenome (GOLD analysis project Ga0068628, IMG submission 77431) | Clean room microbial communities from NASA Spacecraft Assembly Facility at Jet Propulsion Laboratory, Pasadena, California, USA -... ... | reverse complement strand
GATAAATTGCTATTATATCATAATACCATGTACTAGGACCAATGTGATATCATATACCATGGGTTATACTTTAAATCATCTTGAATATAGAAAAACTTATTGTTATTTCTATGTCTTGACTTTGATATTATGTTCTTCCAATAACCAATCAAGATTTCTCTTCTAGTAATCATTAAGAATATATATAGGTTGTTTATAAAGATTATTATCATGATTATCATCTTTTACAATAGTCTTAACTTTAAAAAACATACCTCTTGTGAAGTGGTTAGGTTTGAGGATGAGGTATTCATAGTTGTCATCTTCATTCTTTGTATTGATATCCTCAATAATTTCCTTTCTTAGGGACTATATTACATATTCATTCACCTTAAGAGGATATTACCTTTGGACTCCCCTCATACTATTAGCAACATGTTCATAGGTTAGAATATTCTTAGCATCATCCTTTATGATATTAGAAATCCTCTATCTTTTGGATCCTACATTATCATAAGAAAATAAGCTATATGATGATTCTGAAGCTATAGATTTCTCCTTTAAGAGTTCATAATTTGTTAGAATATCAATAATATTTTTAGGATTATAAGTAAGAAAATATTCCAACCTTTCTCTATCAGATAGCAATTCTTGTATAGATCTAGCATGATTAAGAATTCTATCTAATTTTTCAATTTTACCACTACTATTAGAAGTATTATTGTAGATGCCTCAAAATGAACCTTTTATGTATTTATAATTCATTTTAACCCCTTAACAATTTATTATTTAAAAAGGTATTTAAAATGTATAGAAGAGGTGTAGGCCATATATTTGACCCTTGTTAATTATACAAGGGGTCAAATCTTATAATAGAACCATCCCTATATAAAGGCATTAAAGACATACAAAGATAGGCCGAGGATGGGATTATCATCAAGAGGAGACTAGATAAGGGGTAGATTACATAAGACTTAAGGCTTCTATCAATTGAATATCAGATAGAGAATCAAAGGACTCAAACATCATCAGTAAATTAAACACTTGCAAATCCTTCTTATCTGTAACAAGAAAATATCTTATCTTAAATATTGTCATACTTCTATTATATTGATAAATCATTTGTTCATTTATCATTTCATCTTCTTTTGCATCTATTATTTTATCATTAACACAACACTAGTGGTGTACTATTACTAGGAAATCGATGCCATACTAATGCATATGATATTGTTTGTATCTTTACTTGATTGATTGAATATGTATGTTAACAAAATAAACCTATATGTTTAATAATTTTTTGTCATATTCTCAATTTAGTTCAACTAATTAATAGACCAAATAGTGCATGTGTTAATTCCCTGAATTAATTACACTATCATATTATTTAGGGTCTACATTTGGTGAACCTAACATTCTTACACACCTAGGTCTTCTTCTAGGGCAAAATCCTTTTGTAAAGTCATGAATCCATTTTCACTACTTTTTCTCTCCATAGAGGAATTACTCAAAATAGTAGCCAAAGAGCAAGATAAAACTAGGGTTTATTCTACTTCTATCCCAAAGATGGATCTTAATATAGATAACCCTACAATATCTAAATCTAAAGTATAATTTTTGGAGGTTAAGAGAAGTATTCAAATTAATCCTAAATTTTCTATTCAAATCCCTCCTCTTAGGACCATATGGGATTCTAAATCTTTAGATTCTAGTAAATGAATGTCTATTATTGGAGAGACCCCTAATTGATATGCTATTCTTGATCCTAGAAACTTGGATAATTTGGATCCTCATCCAAAACTTTCTGATGATGATGAACTTCCCAATCTTGTTAGGATTCCCTATAATGCTTGATTCATTCAATAGGTGTTATCTGATAAATAAAAGCTATAATTTTTTTTGTAATAATGCCTCTATTGTGATGAAACTTCTTATAGATACAAATTTACTTGGTAACGAGTTGGACCTATAGAATCTAAAGATAGCTTGTTTTGTTATGACTAATCATCAAAATATCTCTACCCTATGCATGAAACTCATGGCATGGGTGGTATGACTAACTGTAACCATAGCACGGGTAGCATGTATCCTAATAGAGCCAAGTCTAAATTAGAGTTGGATGTTGAGTTGGAATAACCATTACATGCAAATGATACTTCTAACATAGATGATTAATCAAAACCTAAATATGTGGAGGATGAATCTTATAGCAATTTGATCCTTAATCCATAATATTCGATCAGGAGAAGAAAGGTAAGGTTCTAGTTATTTCATATGATGATAAAATTGCATCTCTCATCAAATAATAACTTACTAAAGTTATTAGAGAAGCCTTTAAGCTACAACCAACTTGGAATTCAAAGGAATATAAGATTAAAGTAGGTATTATTATGGATATCTAAGAAAATACTAATTGGTATAAACAACCTCCCTATGAACAATTGAAAATCCTATTAGAGGTAGTGCATGAACTTGAGTAGGATAGGTTTAATCATACTAATGAGTTTACTATTTTGAAACATATTCCACCTCAAATAAAAAAAATTGCACAACAACCTCCTTCTCCCCCACCACCATCCCCAAAAATCAATGTAGGACTTAGCAATAAGGAGAGTAGTGAGGATTATTTTCTTTCATGTTTAAAAATACCCCTCACTACTAGGATTCTTGCTAAAGTAATCCCTAGGAAAAAGTGTGTCAAATTTACTAAATTTGATGGTATATAGGATCCTTTGATACATGTTCATAAATTTTATGAAGAAGCTACTGAATATATGCATGATCAAGATTTGTTGGCTAAGTTATTTTCTTACAGCTTAAAAGATGAGGCTCTCAAATGGTGTTTTCAGCTTCCCAAAAGTAGCATTCATAGGTATGAAGATTTGATTCACATAGTTTTGCATGATTATGGTTATAACATTACTAAGATGGTTTATATTAAGGATTTGTGTAAAATTAAATAAATCCCTAACCAATTAGTAAAGGATTTTGTAAGGATATGGAAATAAACTACTAATAAACTCACCATAGATGAACATGAATTTGAGCATATTTTTTTGGATGGTCTCTTGCCTATATATAAGATATTTATCATTTCTAATCATGATATGTATTTAGGAGATATGATTGAAACTATTACTAAAAATGAACCATGCATTAAAAAATTGAGTGTTATGAAACATGTTGAGTATACTTCACCTACAAAACCTATTACAGAAAATCAATTCAAGGTTGACACCAATAATGTTACTTGCAAAAAAAGAGGTAACTCCCCTCTCAAATATACTCAGCCATATACTCCTTTGAATAATACTATTGATAATATTTTGAATATATTATTAGATGAGGAACTGATTTAATTGCCTTCTATTATTGAACCTAAGTTTACTAGTGGTGTGCCTAAATTTTTTCATTATGAGGAATTTTGCAATTATCATAGGGTACCTAGTTATCTAACCTGGGATTGCAGGATACTTCATAATATTATATAGGATTTCATTGATAATGGAGGACTCAGAATGGATCAAACACCAACTACACAGATAGGACCTGTACATCTAGATAATGCATAGTTAGGGATATTCCATGATCCCCTACCATCTAAACAATCTCGAGGGTGCATCAGTATAGTAAGTATTTCCTGTAATCTACATTCTTTTTTAGATAATACTCATCCATATAGGCATCCTCCTCCAAAGATGAATAGGAGTGGAACAAAAAAATGCAATGCCAATAATGTGAATTCTTGCTTTTAGAGTGCCAGCAATGTGGGGATGACTAGTACAAAAGTGCCTCTTTTTATCCCTACCTTTGTAAAGTGTATTTGGGTAGAAAAAAGTCCCCAGGTACATAAAGTTATTCCTTGAGATTTTTTTGAGATCATAATTAGTGTACATTAGTAGATAGGTTATTTTTGTATATATTTTACTTTTTTGTTCTATGTATTCACCATTCTAGTTCTTTTTCTTCTTCTTCTCTATGTTTGAAATCTAGAGATTCAATTCCTCTCTATGCACGATGCCAATGTCCTATTATCTCTATTTTAGGGCACCAACACCATGAGTTTCTTTGGATAGAATGTTTAAAATCAACTTTTTATCATTCTAAACCATGTTCCCTAGCCTTTAGAAGGATCTAGGGTGTTGTGCTATGATATCTATGTTCATATACACCTTCCTAACCTTTACTAATTTCTCCTAAAGTATTTTGGTTCCTTCAGTATGTGCATCATTTCCATTTGTGCATCTATCTTTTTATCATCATCAATTGTACATAACATAATGTATGCATGTTTTACATGTTTTACTATTAATGAGTCTCTTTTTAGAGTTCATCATGCCTATATGTGTGTCCAATATCTATAATTTAAAAATATAACATAAAAGATAAAAAACATAGAGTATTGAATCTTCCATATGAGTCATATATATATATATATATATATATATCAAAAGTCAAAATTTGGTACAATATAAGTACATATGGGCCTTAGCCCTACATCCTCCACCCCTATGGGTGGGCACTAGCACCACTACTAGATGCCTCACTCCTAGAGCATACTCTCCTACCACTACCACTCACTCTAGATATAGAAACTCCACTTAAGATATCACTTGTCGTGATTCCATGAGTCTCCAAAAGTGTCTTGGCCCTCTTATACTTGGCCCATAATCTGGATATCTCTAGAGCTTATGCTATAATCTAATCATGTTGACTTCAAATGAATTCCCATTGCTAATCTATTGGGGGCATGATGAGCCTATCCTAAAGACCCTTCACTATTTGAGACAATGAATCCACCTCTACATCTTGCATCACTAGTGTAGACCTCACCATAGCCAACTCTACCTCCAATGGTTGGATATGTGTCACCTCAGCCTCCATTGGCCTTAGTATAGCTAGCTCAACCTTTATAACTAGAACCTATGCATTTGAAACCCCTACCATATCATACATAATACCAATTAGTCTCTCATTAGCTATATTAAAATATTCAAAAATCATGAAGCATTATGAGAAGAATTCTTCTTACATAGAGAGGGGAAACTACTTCTACAACCTCTAATCCCCCTACTGGTGGAGGATCATCATGGATAGGATTATCTACATGCATATGATCATCCTCCTTTGATGGTAGGCTTAACACATCATCACTCCTACTATCCAATGCATCTAGGCCCAAAGGGCCTAGATGCATAGCTATCCACCATGCTACATAACTAGGGGCAACCATGAGATCCATGGCTACCTCCATGGTAACATCCTTTATTGGTGTCTCTAACCACCCTATCACTCACACTAGCATATCCTACACCCTATCTAGAACATCTCTCTCAATTATGTACTGATGATACATTAGGGGCACTACTGGAATCAACTGTTGTATCCTAAACTATCTCAACATCCACTTTGGATGATATGGTTCCACTTTCTTCTCTCTTATTTAGAAGAAGTGGTTCTACCTCCTCCATGCCAAATGATGAGCATCCCCATGCCACACATAGTTAGCATAGCACAACCATATGAGGTTTGCCTCCTAAAGGTCATTGATGTCTCTCCTCCTTGCCTCCACAAATTGAGGAGGCATATATCCACCTAATGGACTAGTCCAACATGATAGGGCCATGTTTGATGGGTCCTCTCTCACCTTATGCAATCCCATTGGCCTAATAACTGATATGTGCTCATAGGCCCAAACTTGTAGGAGACTAGCATGAGCAATCATCATATTGACCTTGTCAATGTTGATGAATGAATACAAATCCTTATAAAGTTATGCTAATACTACTTGCTTCCATGTGAACTATCACCCCTAAGTGCATATATCCCATACTATCCATGTTAATCCAAGAGGAAAATGTGAATGGCTTTTATTAGGATATAGATAGGTGGTAATAATCACTGCCACATGTAGCCTTAGGTATCTCCCTACTCTGGCAAAATTATAGCCCTCTGCAAGTCACACCATTTGATGATCCCATTCATGGTCATTTGATCTAGTCAACCATAAACACTCAACCCCATGGATGTTATCATCCCCCATCTCAAGTTGATATATCAAATCACCCCTAATGGGTATAAACTAGATTCAGTAAACATCCTTAGAGTTACTATCATTTCATTGATGGGAAGATTAAATGAGCAACAATACTGATCTCATCTCTCAGCCAAGGTAGTGAGAAGAGGTGTATCCACCTATACTATCCCCACATATGCAAGCTCTCATAACCTGCATCAATCTAGAATATCTTCTAATTACTAAGTTCATGGGAAGGCTTAGGTTATATCTAATGCTATAGTCCTCATTAGCCCACCCTAAATTAACCCCTTATGATATTGTAAGGTAATGCATGGGTCTGTTAGTCTCTCCTCTACACTCATGGATATTAAAAATATAAATTTTGGATATACTTACTGCATTTTCAATTGGTAGACTATGGAGATACTCTACTAGATGACTTTTCCTTCCTATGATTCGTCATTGGACACTCCTCCAATCAATGGTAGCCATTCCTTTAGAGTCATGAATCCTTTATAGTCATCCTCTTGCTAATCTAATCATTGCACTAAAATGAAAAATGAAGTAGACACCCAATACTATAATGATTTTTTGCAAGGTGGCAAATTTGGTTGGGTTAGAAAGGAATTGATACCTACCTATCACAGCTCTAGATGAAAAAGGTGTCAAAGTCAAAATAACTTATTTTTTTTCCAAATATTTTAATTTTATAGGTTGACTTTAGTACTCAAATTAGGGCTTTGCATCTTTATTTCCATACAATTCCTACATTCTTATGTGGAGGTTTTATTTTCCTTGTAAAAATTTTAAATCCCTCTTATCTTTTTTTGAATACTAAAAATTACTATTTCCATAGCACCGGTGGCATCCAATTCTTTTATTTGTATGTGCTATTAATGGAACTTGGTTCTAATCTATTCTCAAAGTTTATTAGAATGATGCTCATAAGTCCTAGGTAAGTATTGCTTAACTTGTATTTTTCATTAAAATTTATATTGGTTTTAGGGCACCATCAACATGCTAATTTGCTATTTTGATGAGTTTCCAATGCACCTAATCTATTTTTATTAATTTCATATGATATTGAGTTATTATTTATGATATGCAATTAAAAAAAATCAGATTATGTAAACTTGGTTTTAGTCATTTGGTAGGGTAAAATTATACCTTCAAGAAAATTGCTCTTAGGCAATTCCAAGCCCATGATATTTTCAAGATTTGGTGAAATAATAAGGCAATACTTACTTGGGTGATATTTTCCACTTATTTTGTGGTGTGAGTGATGTGCACACATAAGGAAATTGGTAACATAAATATCCATAAGTTACTCACATAATTAAAAACCCTTCGGTACTTATCCTTAATTGCACCTTTCTGACATGAGTACCAGTATCACAATTATGCTCCCATCACAAGGTATAAAAATTATGTTTTTCTCTTTTCATTTGATGTTATTAAGCATGTTAATTTTGCATTTAAAAAGGTTCATATTTGTTAACATCTATTGATGGATGCCAAGTGAATATATCGACATCTATTGGTTAACCTAAAGTCAACATGAAGAAATATGCAAAATGATGGGGCATTATCTCCCCTTCTAGAATTTACTTTGCATTATACACTATATTTCTCCCATCCTGGCATAACTTTGCTCTCCTCCATGTGTTGAATGATGATGTGGTGGATTTTGGCTGCACACTTCATGGATGTGATAAGTTGGCTTCCCTTACCCCCTTTTTTCGCATCAGCTGGGGCAATCTCATATTCAGCTATAAGTATTGTGAATAAGTAGAATTTGGTTAATAGAATTCAAGATAATTTTATTTGAGCCAAATTCAAAGATTCCTATGACATCAATGGCATGGAAGATACATGGATTTGGTGGTGTACATTAACCTATTTTCATGGCACTAGAGGTGTACACCCTTAGTGTAGAATTAAAATCTAGTCCTCAAATATTTATAGGTTTGAATATCAAGTATTTTATCGTTACATATTAGTAAATTCTAATATATTATATTTATTTCATCCTTACTTTTCATGGTTAATATCTTCATATCATAGATAAACAAATGTATGATCATCGATGGCCAACGATATGGCTAGTGAGAGTTCACTCACTTAAAAGTAAATTGATGATATACCTATGAGTAATTTATTGACATTAGATAATCTCCAATGGATCATACATTTTACTATGTATCCACATGGTTTTTTATTTAAACCCATCTAAATCATATTGTCTTCAAATCATAGACATACAAATGTATGATCACCGATGGCCAATTACACAGCTAGTGAGAGTTCACTCACTTAAAAGTAAACCAATGATATAGCCATGAGAAATTTGTTGATATTGGATCATATCCAATGGATGAAATATGTTACTATGTATCCACATGGTTTTTGCTTTAAACCCATATAAAGCATACTATCTTCAGATCATAGACATACAAATGTATGATTGTTGATGGCCATCGATATGGCTAGTGAGAGATCACTCACTTAAAAGATAAATTAACAATGCATTCATGAGCAAGAGGTTGACATTAGATCATCTCTAATGGATGAAACAACTTACTATGCCTCCATCATTATTTTTTGATTAATATTTCATTATAGGTATATAGATACAACAAAAATAAAAGACACTTATAGTTAAAACTAGGGTTCTATCACCATGCTCATAGTTTGTTGGACTACCAGTAACGTATAAAAGTTTATTATTTCTACTCATTCAAACCATCACCTCTCTATTTTGAGGCATGAATGTGAGTGCATCAATTTCCTAAGTATCAGACATAATGGAATGACCATATTCATGATTGAAATAGTATCATGGAGGTAAATTATATCTTCCATCTCCATCTTGGATATGGATTTTCATAGTTATCCAATCATCATCCAATTAGTATTCTTGAAGACTTGTTTAGTAGCTTTTTCCTTCGCTACTCTTAAAAATACATGATCAAGAATATTTCTTGGGGTACCCAAGACAAAAGGGAGGCAATACAAGGTCCCTCAACATCAATCATTCATCTTTAGTAAAAGATAACATTAGAAAAAGGATAAAAAAAATTTCTTCTATGGTTTGGCTACACTTCTTTGGACATGTAATTTCATGGCTTCAATCACACATTCAAAGAGGGGAAAATGTAGACACCTCAAAATGAACCTTTATGTATTTATAAATCATTTAAATCCCTTAACAATGTATTATTTAAAAAAGGATTTAAAATGTATAAAAGAGGTGTAGGCCATATATTTGACCCTTGTTAATTATACAAGGGGTCAAATCCTATAATAGAAGCATATATATATAAAGGCATTAAAGACATATAAAGATAAGAAGAGGATGGGATTATCATCAACACAAGACTAGACAAGGGGCATATTATAGAATACTTAAGGCTTCTATCAATTAAATATTGGATAGAGAATTAAAGGACTCAAACATCAAAAGTAAATCAAATACTTGCAAAGCCTTCTTGTCTATAACAAGCAAATATCTTATCTCACATATTATCATACTTCTATTATATTTATAAATCATTCATTTATTTATTATTTCATCTTTTATCACATCTATTATTTGATCATTAACATGACATCAATGGTGTACTATTACTAGGGAATCGGTGCCATACTAATGCATATGATATTGCTTGTATCTTTCCTTGATTTATTGAATATGTATGTCAACAAAATGAACCTGTATGTTTAATCATCTATTGTCATATTCTCACTTTATGTCAACTAATTAATATACCAAATAGTGCATGTGTTAATTCCTCTAATTAATTAAACTATCACATTATTTAGGGTCTATAATTATGATGACTATTCAAGATTACATTCTCAAATTTAGAATGATCAATATTTACATCAAATATATGAGGATTTTCACCAATAATATCCATTTTCTTTCTTGAAGTTATAGATTCAGAATCACTACAAACATCAAGGTTATTTGGGTGAGGTTCTTGTAGAGGTAAGTTAGGGCTATGCCTAACATTTTTTTATATATCATTGAAATTAACCTTCCCTTTAGATACCTTAGGTTGTTCTACATTTAAAACCATTTTTGAAACATAGGTAGAACAAACTCTAGTTTTATCATATTCTCTCTATTCAAAGAGCTTTAGGTAGAGGGATGAATAATACCAAAAATGGATTCATAATTTTTTAGTGAGGATGCCCTAGGTGAAGACCTAGGTGTGTAAGAATGTCAAGTTCACTAAAATGTAGACCCAAAAATATGTAATTAATGAATAAATAAATAAATAAATGGTCTATGAATACAATGATTAATACAATCATAATCTCTATATCAAATATACAATAAATATACATGAAACATATAAACCTGATATAGAGTGAGGTAAATAACCAATTTATGTGCAACCCTCAAAGTAGAATAATAATGAATCTTTAGGGGATTTTGATTGTAATTTAGATGATCTCACAATAAATTTTCTCAAGAATATGTAGGAATGGAACATCATTGATAGTATGAAACTAGATGTTTTGTGTGGCATGCAAAGGAGAGATAATAGAGCTTAAATAGTATAACAAATTTCTTAAGATGGGTGACATCAAGAGATATTGTAAATTTGATATTTAAGATAACCACCTATCAGAGAGATCCCATATGGATGTCAACCTTTATCTCCCATATTTATAACCTGGAAGAAACAAAAATGAAGTGAAAGTCAAGACATAGAAATAACAATAAGTTTTTCTATATTCAAGATGATTTAAAGTATAACCCATGGTATATGATATCACATTGGTCCTAGTACATGGTATTATGATATAATAGCAATTTATC
>Ga0068628_1001119_pt1 | contig 10853 bp, 9 predicted proteins | sample InSIn2gowninarea_FD_77431 | JGI IMG/M metagenome (GOLD analysis project Ga0068628, IMG submission 77431) | Clean room microbial communities from NASA Spacecraft Assembly Facility at Jet Propulsion Laboratory, Pasadena, California, USA -... ... | reverse complement strand
TCCTTTTGACAGGTGCAGGATTCTTTGCATTTCAGCAGTGAGCCTAGGAGGAGGATCTACTGACAATAAGCAAGTAGCTGGATAAATAAATAGGTCAATGAATTCATAGTAGTGTAAGGGGATTGTGAGACCAGATGGCACACTGAGGTCAAAAATATCATAGACCTTCGCTCTCCCTTAGCATCCAATTTCTTGAGGAAGACTGGGAAATTATCAGATTGATAATACAACAGAAAATGATATATATATATGAAGTATACTTGAACACCCTCTCCCTTTCCAAATTAATGAACTATTCAGGAATTTTGTTGGCAATGAATGTGGCATAGTTGTACTTGATAGCAGGGGGCTGTCCTGGAGCAAACATGGACATGAGGGCCATAACAGTTTCATCCACAACCTCACTTGTTCTGAATCCCAAAATGTAGGAAATCATATCTATGATTAGCCTTCCAGTTTCATCAAACCAAGCATGGTGATAGGGAGGTGATTTACTGAAGAATCTTGGAGGCACAAATGTTTTGGAAATTTTGGTGACTTGTTCAGAGGACAACTTTGAGGCTAGATCCAACAGGTGTTTCATGGTCAGAGGAACCAGAGGCTAAGTTGGTCTGAATTGAAGCATCTCATTTATGGACTGAGGGGTGATGTAAAAGAGGACATTGCCTGAGGGACCCATCACTGCCCTTTGAGAAGACTCATAGTTAGCACAAAACTGGTGGATGAGGTTAAGGAACACATTTACTAAAGGCAGATAGTAGATAGGCATGTTGGATTCCCATATCCCAAATATATCAGTTTTGTTTCTGTGGCTGCTCCTTATCTCACAAAAATCCTAAAGGTGTGGTTTGTATCCCTCCATGTCATCAATTTGAAAATCTCTATCAGCAAGAGGCTGCCACTCCAGTTCTCTATGTGGTGCATTTAAGGGTGCAATGTTGAGGGCTATTGGAGCCTCCATGATTTTCTGTGCTTACAACTGGATTTGAATATGTGTTTCAAATAGGGAACGCGATTTTGACACAGATTTTCCTTACACGAATGGTGAAATCTGAGCTAATATGGAAATAATCTCTCTGGGCAAGATTTAGGAGGAGGAAAAGACTTCGAAGTGTAAGCTAAGAAGCTGGGGAAACAATGAAAAGGTCGCCTCACTTGCATGTGCTTTTTCAATGGCTTCACGAGAGAAAATGAACAGAATTTAACGTTTTAGGGACAAATTGCAGAAGGCTGTGAAGTGAAACATGTTTTCTTGGAAGCAATGGTGAGCTCTTGAGTTGAAATGAGGAGGTTTGGTGGTTAAAACACATTGTAATCACATTTGACTCCTTCAGCGATTGCTTTAATAGAGAAACTTGATAAAATATGGTTTTCATGTGACAATTGGATAAATACCTGTTTTTCAAGACTTTTGCACAGAAATGCAGTTGTAGGTAGAGGCTGAGGCGATCAGGTTTGTAGTTTGAGCACGACTGGTTGACGGACGGGGTCGTTGATGGTGGATCGATGTAACACTCATGCACAAACCTTCAACATTGGTTGGATAAAACAAATAAAAACATGACTTTGGTGCGCTTTTTGACGGATATTTGTGTTTTTTCAGACCTTTTGGTGCCTTTTGGTGCTAACATCAGCATGATGTCATACTACACTATAACATGGTACGGGGGGTGACGCGGCAGCTAAGGTGGACAAGTGACGGGGTGGACACAGTGGATTATAGAGCAGAGTGGGCGTTAACATAAACACCGACATGGGGATGTTGCAAGCGGCAGGGAGGATAGGCGGTAAGCAGTTTGCATCGCAACGCCTTTGGTACGGGGGCGGTTTCTGTCAGAGCGGGCATGATGCAATGAAAACGGGCCATGCATCCCTCTGTACGATGCCAATACCACTTTTCATCGTGAGGTAATCTTCAGACAATGGGGTGGCTCCAATATTAATACAAGTTGTCAGATCTACAGGGCCAGATCGGAGGGCTGACGAGAAGGATAAATGCGAGGATGATATGGCGCGAAGACCCACCCATATTATAATATTTAAATAATGCTGTGGAGTTTCAAAAACCTTTGATTTGTGGGTTTTGCAGTTGTGCGAGGGAAGTGGCTATTAATTTAATCAGACATTAAATTAATTCCATAGTATTTACATGCGTGCGGGGTATTTGCATAGTTTAGGTGGGTGGGTTAGCTAGGTTAGGTATTTAACCTAATGTTAAATAGACCCCTGATGACTTGGACATGGAAGGGCTGTTACCAAAGTCCCAGATGGACATAGTAATCCTAAAAACTGTAATATGTGGCTATAAATGCCAATGGGTAGGGATATTTATATTTTTTTGGGATTTTATATAGTTTTTGTACCATAGGGATAGGGGACTGTTTAGGGAGCTAAATAGTAAATTAGAATGTTAATATGAACATGTATGGAATGAAACTGCATGAGAAAAACTGAGTTGATAAAGTACAAACTTAGCCATGGAAGAATGAGAAGGAGTTTGAAATGATGATTTTTACACAAGAAATGCAGCTTCTTTTCCTTAAGAAAACTCAAATCTTGAGTTACTATTTGTCAGAGAATGAAATGAAGCAGGACTATTAGGCAGACCCCAAAGTTCTTGAGGGGATGTTAGTAAAAGACTTGTGGGGGAATGAGAGGGGAGTTAGTCATGCTTCCATTTCCATATTACCAAACAATTTCCATGGTAGAAATGTTACTGATGATATGAGTTTCCTTGACAAGGAAAAAATGATGATACACTTGCTTACTTCTACAACCTCAAACTACCTACCCAACCTACAAGCTAGCATTTTTTCTTCCTTTTGGTTGGGTGCACTTGAGTTTGCAAACACTGATTTTCCTCTTTTCCTTTTGACTGCCCTCCTATCTAAGTCTACCCTTATTTCTTCCAAGGGCTCATATTAAATAGTTGAGACCCTTTGCTTCTCTACCTAGCTAATGATATGCCAAGCTTAAAATGTTTGGACAAATCTTCATTCTCTATTCTACAACAAGTAAACTTAAACATGACATAACTAGGATTGAATTGTCGGGTTACTCATCAGTTGTTACAAAAATCAACCATCTGTACAAAATGAACTCCTTGGGCAATGGAATAGCAGTGGTATTTGAACTAGCACACTTTCTTGGCCTTAAATTTGCAAAATATGGAACCTTTGCAGCATAAAAAGATGAACATATTTGGCCCTTTCATAGTCAATCATGAAAAATGATACCTATTGGTATAGGAACCTAACAGGCTCTAGGTAACCCAACCACCTACATTTTTCTTTGATTTGCACAATAAAATGAGGCAAACTACGCCCACAACCCCTAAAACCTATGAGGTCAAGTCTACTGGTGTCGAGCCCTTAGTGGATTTTGAGAGTCAGATTGCACATCCCTCTTTCCCTTATTCACTCATTGACCTCCGCTTTGAACTATTTTCTAACCATGTCTTGTAGCAGCTACAACCACCCTCCAAAATTTTTCCTTCGCTTCATTTTGGAGCCTTCGTCCTCAAAATCAACACAACTATCCTACATTGATTAGGTACTTGTGCTTATTTGAGTTCATCTATCATTTCACTTATTTTTTATAACTCACTTGTCCCATCGGTCAACCATAAGCACACCCAACACTTGGTCCACGTTCAGTCAACTAGTTTTCGGAAAAAACTGCGCAAATTTGGAGAGCAACTTGTCTTCCTCTTTAGAAATGTGAAGAGCATCATAGCAGCTACCCTGCACTCAAAAATTGTGTAGAGCAGGCCAGGCAGCCTTGCTTTAGAAATTGCACAAAGAAAGCCAACCAACACTTCTCTCTACAAATTTTTTGTCTCTGCTAGTTGTACTGTCATCTAGAGAAACTCACCCAACTGCACTGCCTTCTAGAAATGCATAGAGCAGTCAGGCTAGCTACACTATTCTCTATAATTTCACAGAACTATCTAGCTACTCTACTCTCTATAAATTCATAGAGAAGCCCAACATCACTACTTTAGAAAACTACACAAAGCTAGCCAAATAGCCAAACCCCTAAGTCCAAAACCATCGGCAAAGATCTCCCTCATTAATTATCCATCACATGTGCTGGCAGGTGGTCTAGTTCCCTATATAACTGCGTAATCCTTCCTTACATGGCGAGAAACTTTTCTCGAAAAATAAAAAAGAAAAAAATTGAAAAAACATCCCTATATTTTAGGGATTTATTTTATGCAGCAGGAGTTACATGCAAAACTGTTTTAGAAACTTCTTGCCAAGTGTCACTTTTTCCTAGATTTTTGGCATGCACATCATAAACCCTAATTTCACCAAATCTATTTAAACGATGTCATAGATTTCATTCTGCACATTCCATCTTGAAGCTATGGCATTTTTGAGGCATCTAGGAACCTTCGGCACAGTCGGTGCAACTTTTCGGGTTAAGTTTTGCTTTTCATGCCTTTTCCCGCTTTTTCTGTCACTTTTTAGTTTTTGGATTGCATGAGTGTTATTTCCTTAGTTTTACTAAATGAACACTGGTGTTTTGATGTACTTTAGCTTGTAGAAGTGTTGTTTCAAGTTTTGCATTACCTTTTCTTAGTGTCACATGCATAACATTGCTTTTGCACTCATAGGCATTGTTTCGACGGATTGCTTCATGAGTTGTTTGGTTTTGTCGATTGATTGATTTCTACACTCTCTTGAATCATATGCATGTTTATTTCACTCGGATTTGTACTAGATTTTCACATGCATTCAGTCCTTAGTGATTTTCAATCACCCGTCGGCAAGTCTAAACTTCCTTAGCCAAGATCTTGCCTTGCCTAGATTGCATTGCACTTTTATGAGATGGAAGGCTCTACCTTGCTCCTAGGAATTGCATATAACTTGCCTCCCACTAGCTTTCCAAGTTTTTCTCTATGCAGTTTTGGGAGACAGTGCCCCAGCTGGCCCTCGAGATTGTGTAGTGCACTATCCCGGGCAACAGTCATGCTAATTGAAATTGTGCATTGCATAGTTCTAGTCCTTAGCATGCCAAGATGGACTATGCTCTATGTAGTTTCAATAAACAATGAACTCCTAGAAGCCTAGACTATGCTCTATGCAGTTCCAGCTATCGGTCTCCCATCCTCTTTGAGACAAAACTGCGCAATTTTCAAAAACAGTCAACCAGGTGTGTTGCATGTTAGTCCTCAAGTTTCTTTTGGTTTTCAACTGACATTTTTTTGCCATGAGTGTTTCTCTATCTCCATGTGTCACAGGTGTTCATCAATCTCTCAACAGTATAAGTACAATGGCTTCAAAGAGAGTATGATCAAAAGACATAGTTGAGAGCAGTACTGGGGATGTGGTTGGACAGGGGTCAATGAGCTTGGCCGTGTATATAAAAACACACTTGTTCATCGAGAAGGATATCAAGATAAAATGGAAAGACATGATCAACACCATCTTTTCAGGAAGCTTTGAGGAGAATTTGGGTGATAGATAGGCCTATGTGAACATCCATAAGTAAGGACTATACAAGGTTGCATGTAGGTTTCCCATGTTCCCTTACGCAGATGTGATCCACTCGATTGTCTCACACATTGATCCCGAGGCAATGATACTAAGAAATGTCAGTGCAGAAAGGATTTCTTCCTTTAGGATTGAGGATTATCATGAGATATATCATTTTCCATTCCCAATGAGTAGGATGGATGTACCATTTTACACTCCCAATGGTATCACGAACACAAGAGATATATTAAAGCATTGGGTAAAGGAGCCAACAAAGTTAGGGACGACATCCAACTAGATATACATGACGAAGACACTTAGGAGTGCATATCAATTCTTGTTCATCTTTGCATGCCACTTGTATGGCCAAGGGAGTACAAAAACCTTCCCACAGAGTTGGGTTGCTATGTTGGATCAGCTAGAAAATAAAGGAAAACCATTCAACTAGTCCAACACATTGGCTTTCCAGTTGAAAGTGCATTTGTCCAATGCTTAGAGTCCACCCAAGGATTAGTAAGAAAATTTCTTCATATCTACATACCTGCTCGATGAAATTTATGCCCATCAATAGTTTCCTCACATGGTTTGGGCATGGACACCTTCATAAAGTTATGTGAACATATATTGCAAGTTGCTCTCATATTGCAGCTACCAAGGAGTCATGGCTAGAATAAGTGACCATTTTTTTGCCCCTCTGTACATGAGGATCTTTGAACAAGATCCACCCTGCATGTATCAAGAAACAATGGAGGCATTGTTGAACATTGAAGATTGGTATGCCTCACCCAAGGTAACATTCATTAGCATGTACAATGCAAAGAAATATCCGCATGTGTTGTCGAGGTTCGCCATGGACAATTTGGCCATGCAAGATGTTTCATACCACATCTCAACAGGCTTGTCAGTTGGATTGGACAGGAAGAAAAAGGAACCATGGCCTACACTTCCTATGAAAATTAGGTTGTATGTGATCGAGAGTCTGAAAGAAGCAGATGTCAAAGTATAAGACTTCAAGAAGTTTAAGTTTGGCACCAGGAGTTTGAACCTGTATGACCCACATGATTTATGCAGGGACCACTATGCGAGAGTGTACTATCCTTGGATCTATGGGGCATGTCATTAGTGAGAGGAAGGCCCATGAAGGTATTGTTATAACTCCTCTAGGTTCAATGAACCACTAAACATTATAGTGGAATGCCTAGGAGCACTCAAGGAAGCAACACCACAAGGAGAAGCAACAACAATAGCAACAAGAAACAAACATGTGCCAAACAAAGCTAAGATGAAGATTACCAAAGGTACAAAGACAGATCAAAGCTACAAGCTTAAGTAATACCACTTGTTGAAAAGGTAGCTTTTGAGATAGATATGAAAAGGTGACAACGTGATAGGAGGATAGCACAGAGAAAGAGAGATAAGGAAATGCTAGAAGATACTGAGAGGATGTTGTAGAAAGTCAAACAAAATCTCGGGGAAGAAGAAGAGATGCGTAGAAGAGAGACGGAAGCACATCATGAGCATGAACAGGACCAGGACCAAGAATAGGAACAGGAACAAGAACAGGAAGAAGTGCAAGGTGCGAAGACAGTGCAAATTACACCAATACAGGTTGAAGACTCTGAACCAGCAATAGATGAGGAACAGGGTGAGCAGCTACAAGAACATGAACTTTCTCTTCAGGATGAATAGATAATAGAAAAGATGGACATGGAGGTGGAGTAGCCGTAATAGGATCATGATACCAACCTCATTCCAATAGCAGTCGAGGTCAATCCAAAGGGTTCACCAACCCCAACAGTAGAGAAAGTCTTGAGATAAAAAGGGGATACCATTCTCCTTTAATACCATCTAGGAACAAAGATGTAAAACACAACCTTTGATGAGTCACAACACAGAGTTGTACAAGGATGTAGATCCCACACCCCAGATGAGCATGCATCACCTGCGCACTTGGAGGAATGGGTGATTGTTTCAAATGTACAAAGACATCACTAGTATCGAGGCTTCGTATGCCAGGTTGTACAAGGATTTAGATGTCATGGTGAGGAAGTATGGCACCCCATCGATTGGTATGCTTACCGAGGCCAAAGAGAAGAACCAAGTCAAACTAGAGCTCGATGCATACTTTGATTAGTTGATGCTCACGACCACCAACACATATTTTAAAGTCAGCATAGATAACATGTGGATGTACATCATCAATCCGGCCATGCTCAAGACTGAGTTGTACATGTTATAGGGTGAGTTGGACCAAGGTTCCAAATCAATATACCTAGAAGAAACGGAGGCAAGATTTTGTTTCCAGAAGGACTTCATCAAAGAGTATATAGACACCATTGCACACTATCAAGCATGGTATCAATTCATCACCAAGGATCATGGATAGAAGGTTGATGAGCTAGTCTTTCCATAGTCATCTGAGTCTAAGTGTTGTCTTGTTTGGCTGACTCAAGCCAATTTTGTCCCACATGGGTATATGTGGAAAATGTATCATTTTGTAAACATTATGTTAAAAGTGAAATTCCAAGTGTCACTAGTGGAAAACAAACAATCATATGTAATTTAAAGAGTCATGAGGGTAGTGCAAGAGTCACAAAGGGGAATTTCAATGGTCACCCCACCCTTTGTTATAAATAAAACCTCATAACTCATAGAAAAAGTTTTTGGGAGCCAAGCTTTTTCTAGGAATTTCTTAGAGAAGGCTCAAGAGTATTGTGACAAGCCTTAGCTTCTCCACATTGCAGAGTGAGAAAATTTCTTTGGAAGAGTAGGTGGTGTTGACTGTAATGTTCCACTATTGGGGATAGTGGCTATCATGGTTGTATGTATGGATGCAAATTTCACTTTATATAATATCACAAAGCCAACATGTTTCATGCATATGTTGTTATTGTAGTTAGACTATTATGGTTACTTTAGCAATGTATGTTGTTTTACTTACGCATTGATGTATGGACTATTCTATATGTGATTGTATGAATCTTATTGAAGTGTGTTTCTGGTTTAAGTCATCACTTTGGATTGTCAACTATTCTTATTTCTAGTTTGTGATTTCATTCAGCTTGTGTGTTCCTTTCAAGCTGTGTACTATTATAGGCTTCTAAGGGGCACACTTTTTTCCCCTTCCGTGTGTTAGAACCTCCCCATGCATCTCTCCTGAATTACTGAAAGGTCACACACTTTATTCCGACAAGTATATATTTCTCACCTTTTCACACTATCGCAGTCAAGGCATAGATTTACTACCCACTGCTGGGACTCCTAATCCAAATGGTCTGAGGTCTAGCTGGGACTTATTACCGGGGAGATCACCTGACATGTTGGCTAGTCCAGCACCATCAATATTTTTTGCACTATAAGGAGGGCCAAATGACAAGATGAGTCCTCAAAATATGTTTTTAATCTTCACACATCTATAATGTCTTATGTTACTCTTCATCCTTCGAGGTGTTTTTCTTATGGATATGACTTTGAAATCCTAGAGGAGTTCTAGAATCTATTGTCACAGAACACATATGCAGGTGAAGCCATAACAGCTTGGGATAGGCATAGTCTTGCCTTTTCCAATCTATATGAACACATCGAATCCCGTGAGGTTATGTGATCTGCACGTTGTTCACATTCATGCTTCATGGGAATCCATTGAACTGGCTTAACGCACTGCCTGAAAGATTTATTCACTCATTTGGTCACCTTGTTTTAGATTTATGTCATCTTTCCATAAATTTTACTATCAAGAACTTAATAAAAAATTTCTTCTATTATGGAAGGCTCCCAATGAATCAGTGACGTAATTCTGGTATCACTTTTGTAATCTCGTATTTCAATTCCCAGAGGATGAAAATAATTGGGAATTTATCAATGGAATATTTCAGTATCTTCTTCACATATCTGAGAATCCACACATCTTAGAATCATTCGAACCCCTCCCAGCATACCTCAGTGTTAGAGCTTCCAAATCCAAGGCGGACACAGTTGTTGTCACAAGTGATTTTTCATCCTCATCTCATCAAACAACTCTAGTCCCATAGTGTGAGGCGAGAGAAGGTGTACATATGATTATTGAACTATCACATCCTCCCACCTCACCTACTCTTGATTTCTGCATGCATTTGGCTGACAAGTCTATTGGTTGTCACATGGATTTCTTTCCTCAACCTTCGCCTCTGCATTTTGTTGATCCTATGGATTGTACTATGTTGTGTTCTCCCGTTTCGAATTCCACACTTGTTGTTCATGAGGATCAAGTTGTAAACATAGTTAGTGTTGAGAAGCCAACCTGTGCTATCATTCATAATGAGTATGTTTGGGAATCTGAAGAAGAACCTACGGAGAAGGATGACCTCCTTTTGTTTGCACCTCATCTGCTTTTCCCTAAAATCTTTGGTGATTTTGACATTGTTGATTTCCCATGTGAGAACACATTCTCAGATGCATCTACTTCCGATCATTCACATAATACACTAGATGTCAGTCTATCATTACATAGCAAGGATGACACATCTATGTTTGCAAATACACTCAATATTTCATCTGCCATTTCTAAAAATGTAGAGGGTGAACATTCTTGCTTCTCATCAACCCCACTGTACAATTCATCAGACCATGAGGATGCCAACAAACACATCAAATTTTCTGATCATGGTTGTCGTGATCTCTTTTCTCCTTCATCCGATCACAATGATGATCCATTCACTGTTGATATTTATAAACCACATGTATTTGATGATCTACCCATTGATGAAGTGGAAACCCCACAAGTTGTCGAGGCACTTCAGCCTGAGCTGATGGTTATGTCAGGCCCTCGCTATGTTGAGATTGATTCCACTCTAGATCAAAAATTTGTTGAAACACCCAAGGCTCCTCATCACTCACCTTTTTTCATTGAATATCAACCCACTTCATAGAATTCACATCCTCCACCTGAATCACATGATCCCATCGCTCATGCATTGGGGGAATCATACACAACAAGCACTCTCGCTAAGCGTAAGTTGTCTATCTTTATCATGTTTTATCATTTGTCACGATAAAAAGAGTGTACATGTTTGTCATTTGCACATAGTGTGAAGCATGACCATGATACATCAGCAAAATGTATGTCTTGTGCTTTTATTCTTTTCTTTTCTATGGATATTTTTAAACTTGGAGCATGTTTTTCTTCATTGTTATATCTTTCATGTTTTCTGGTTTGCACGTTTATGATTTTCCTAAACCACACCTTCACCAACATGGGTTAACCAATGCGCCAGTGGCTGCATTGGAAATATCACTTTACATGAGCCGGCCCATGCACTATTTAGTTTATGAGTAGGAGAAGTGTTTTCTTTCTTGTTTTGTTTGGTTTGCATGCTTGTTTTTTTTAATTTCGTT
>Ga0068628_1001118_pt1 | contig 10854 bp, 7 predicted proteins | sample InSIn2gowninarea_FD_77431 | JGI IMG/M metagenome (GOLD analysis project Ga0068628, IMG submission 77431) | Clean room microbial communities from NASA Spacecraft Assembly Facility at Jet Propulsion Laboratory, Pasadena, California, USA -... ... | reverse complement strand
TATATCATCAAGGGTAATGTACGATGGATCTGTAGTTAATCCCGCTCTGCTACGGATGGTTTTTATATCATCGTAAGGAGTTGCACCTACAGAAGTACCTAAGCGAAAATTACACTCTGCACGGGTAAGATACATCTCAGCCAGGCGAACAACAGGTATGTTTTTATATTGTACTTTCCATTTGCCATTACGATAAACAGAGTCCTCATCCAGGTAATAAAGTGCTTTACGGGTATCACCCTCATCATATTGATTCATTTCCTTTGCCAATACCTCAATGTCACCACGTCCACCATTTTCTATTGGAGCATAAAAAAGCTGCATATCATTGTCACCATCCTGGTCAGAAACCTGTATAGCAAAAAGGTCTTCAGAAGAATTGGAGGAATTGTTGAATACTTCTGCAAATCCTTTAGTTAGAGTATACTCATCACTGGTAATTACCTTGTTTGCCTCATCTCTTGCCTTTTCATAATCTGACATTTGCAAGTACACTCTCGATAAAATGGCTGCCGAAGCATAGCGGTTAGCATATATGCCATTTTCCTCCGGCAGCAGTGAATCTGCCTTCGTTAAATCACTTACTATTAAGTCGTAGGTTTCCTGTACTGAACTTCTTGCTACATAATTTGCATCGGAAAGATCACTCCCTAATGTTGGCGTAATAATTAATTGCAAACCGGGGTTAATGGTTACATTACCCTTGATGATATATTGTTGGAAAGGAAACGTGAGCTGGAAGAGGAAGGTCAGGACATACAGGATAGAAAACGTCTTAAGGAAACCGTGGAAAGCTACCCGTATGATGCTAATGAACTGATATTCCCAATTCCCCAGAGAGAAATTGATGCTTCTAATGGTTCATTACAGCAAAATGAAGGATATTAATTATTTCAGAGAATACCTTACAAAGAGCCTGTCTCGTTTCAGATGAGACAGGCTCTTTGTTTTAAGGGCAATGTGAAAAACAATCACCTGAAGAAAAAAGGTTACAAAAGTAAATTCTCTCTTTCCAACATTCCTTCCATCCACTCAATCCCCCAAATCCCCCTTTCAGGCATTTCGCTGTTATGCTTACTTTTGCCGGCACTATGAAAAAAGCTTTTATATTCGATTTGAACGGAACAATGGTTCATGATATGCACTTCCATGCGGAAGCCTGGGGAACCATTATTAACGGAGAGCTCAAAGGAAATCTTACGCACGAACAAGTAAAGCGGGAGATGTATGGTAAGAATGAAGAAGTATTGGAACGCGTATTTGGGAAAGGCAAGTTTACGCCGGAAGAAATGGATAAGCTTTCGATAAGAAAAGAAGAAATGTACCAGGAAGCATTTCGTCCACATTTAGAACTTATAGATGGTTTGCACCAGTTTTTACAAAAGGCTTATGAGCACAATATTCCGATGGCTATCGGCTCTGCTGCTATCCCATTCAATATTGATTTCGTACTGGATAATTTAAATATCCGCCATTATTTTTCTGCCATTGTAAGTGCCGCCGATGTAGTAAAAAGCAAACCTCACCCGCAAACTTTCCTAGATGCAGCAGAAAAGTTAGGTGTTAATCCGGCAGACTGCATTGTATTTGAGGATGCGCCAAAAGGAGTGGAGACAGCGCTGAATGCAGGCATGCAGGCGGTAGCAATCACTACAACGCATGAGCCTGCAGAGTTTAAGCAGTACCAAAATATCTTAATTTTTATTAACGACTATACGGATGAACGTCTGGAGCAGTTCTTCCTTACATACCAGTAATTGATTTCATTGTAATGGCTGATTTCAACCATCCATTGGCAGCCATCCAGTTTTTGCAGCGATCAAGCCAGAGGTCTTTATTCTTAGGCAGGTGCATACCAAAGCCGTGTCCACCATTTTGGTAAATGTGCATTTCAGCCGGTACATGATGTTTAATGAGTGCTTCGTAAAAAGCAATACTGTTTTCTACTTTCACTGCATCATCATCACTTGCATGTACTAAAAAAGTAGGAGGCGTACTGTCTGCTACCTGCATTTCATTAGAATAATAATCCTTCTTTTCCTGGGTTGGATTTTTGCCCAGCAAATTATCCCTTGAACCGATATGCCCAAGACTATCCTGGAATGAAATGACCGGGTAAGCCAATATCATAAAATCTGGTCGCAGGCTGGTATTGCTACTATTTTCTATTAAAGCTTTGGTGTAATGAGTACCTTCTGTAGAAGCTAAATGCCCACCTGCTGAAAAGCCCATAATGCCAATACGATCTGGATTAATATTCCATTCTTGTGCCCGCTCACGCACCATCTTTATAGCTTGCTGCGCATCCTGCAGTGGTCCAATTTCCTTATTTTTCATTGTAGCATCACTTGGTAAGCGGTACTTTAGTACAAATGCTGCTATACCTGCATTGCTTAATTCCTTTGCCACGTCAGCACCTTCGTGTCCTGCCGCCTCCACAGCATAACCACCACCTGGGCAAATCACCACTGCCGCACCGGTTGCTCTTTCTTTAACTGGTAAATACGCTGTAAGCGTAGGGCGGCTTATTTTACTTATTATCAATACACCATTGTTTGAGGTTGTTTCTTCGTCCTGGGTAAATATAAAGTTTGGTATGCTGTCTTTATATAAAGGAAAGACCTGTTGACTGAAAGCGATAGTATTCACGAGTAAAGAAATGAAAACGATGAGTATATTTTTCATAATGGAAGCTTGTTATTAATGTGCCGGCAAAATAAGGATTAAATGATTATAAGGAGTTTTCAACCTAAGCCTTCTCCATTTGTAAATAAGTGTAATTGATAAGCTCAATTGAGAATTAACTATTCACAATTGACAATTCACCATTCACTACCTCTATTCCCACCTAAACACACGTACCGCAACCGCATAAATCAACACTCCCCAAATAAGCAAAACACCAATATCTTTCCATGTACTTAATAAACTTGCTCCTTCATAAGAAATCTTACGCATGGCATTATTAAAACAAGTAAGCGGAAGAACATTACAAATCTTTTGCATCCAGACCGGAAAAACAGCGGTAGAGAAAAAAGTACCGGATAATAAAAACTGCGGAAAAGCAAACATATTGGCATATACGGGAATCACATTATCACTGCGTGCAATACTACTGACTATAAATCCGGCACCCATAAAAACAATACAAGCCAGGAAACTAATTAGAATCATATCTATGAAGGTAACAATGCCATTCACAAAATTGAATTTGAAGAACAGGTAGCCAAACATAATAATGATAATAATTGATAGTAACTGGAACAAGATACGGCTCAGTCCTTCACCTAAAATAATTGAACTCCTTAAGATTGGAGTTGCAAAAAAACGTTTTAGTACCAATTGATTGCGGAGATTAAAAAAAAGAAAAGCAACACTGAACACACCCGTTCCCAACAATGAAAACCCTAGCATGCCAGGTAATAACCGGTCTATTGTTCTGAACTCCCTTCCTTGTATGATTTCTACATTGGGATCAAGCCTTGCCATATGATAGCTGGTATCGCTTTGTATGATAATGGCATTGATAATAGATTTTAAAACCTGTAAATCCTGTGGACGAACTACATCTGAACTTTTGAGTTTGATGTTATAGGGTTCGTTATTGCTTTTCTCTATATCAATAACAGCCGTAATAGCCGCACTTTTGAGATCGGCATTCAATACACTATCGTTTTGATGATAAAGGATAATACCTTTTATGCTTTTCAATCCATTGAATACTGGATTCAGGGTATCGCTCTTGGAGCTAACGCCTACACTAAGCGAAAAGCCGCTATCCCCAATAGAGCCAAACAACAAAATAAAAACGATTGGAAAGCCAAGACTGAATACAACAGTGGAAGGACTACGAAAGATTGCACGTAAGCTGGCTTTAGTAACAGCTAACATAGCTTTAAGCTGGCTATATTGTTTTTTCATATCAACCAATAAAAAATTTCGGCGGCAAAACTATCTTATAAAATCCATTATAAATGAACATCATTACCGTACTATTAGTGTCCGTTTTCGTACACCTTTTTTAGCTATATTTATCGGAACTCCTTAACCAGCAAGACTTTCCGCATTGGCATGGGCGTTGAAAAACTTGGGTGGATTATAAAATTCGGAGCTTACAAAAACTTTTAAACCTATTATTTAACATTTATCAATCAACCAGCAACAGCCATGTTTAAGAATTATTTTAAGATAGCCTGGAGAAATCTAACACGTAATAAGGCTTTTTCTTTGACTAATATACTTGGGCTTACTATCGGCATTACCTGCACAATTCTCATTTTATTATGGGTACAAAATGAATTGTCGTGGGATAAATTTCAACCAAATTATAGTACAACCTACCAGGTAATGGCAAACCGTAACTTTAATGGGCAAACCACCACTGATGGGGCATTGATGTTGCCCCTTGCAAAAAATATAGAAACCCAATTTCCCCAGGTAAAGAATGCCGCATTTACTACTTATGGAAGCGAAGGGCATGTGCTCACATATGGAGATAAAAAACTAAAGCAAAATGCTTTGCGTGTAAGCGAGCATTACTTCAACATTTTTCCATGGCAGTTTACTAAAGGTAATGCTGCCAATGCAATGACTACTCCGGACGCATTAATATTAACCCAATCATCTGCAAAGGCATTATTTGGAAATGAAGAAGCTATGGGTAAAGTAGTAAAGCTGGATAATAATTTTGATGTGAAGGTAACTGGTATAATAGAAGATGTGCCTGAAGCCTCTTCCATGCAATTTGATTTTATTACACCTTTTAACTACGACTCTAAAACTGCAGAAGATTGGGTGAATTGCTATACGAATTTGTTCATACAAACCCGCGGAACTGTAAATGAAGCTGCTTTAGGTAAAGGTTTTACGGATATGGTAAAAAAGCATGATCCTAATGTAAATGGTCAATTCTTCCTGCATCCTATGAGCAAGTGGCGCCTCTACAGCGATTTTAAAGACGGTAAGAATGTCGGTGGCCAAATTGAGTATGTCAAGTTGTTTACCATAATTGCTATTATTATACTGCTGATTGCCTGTGTCAACTTTATGAATTTAAGTACTGCCCGCAGTGAGAAAAGAGCTAAAGAGGTAGGTATCCGTAAAACATTAGGATCGGCTAAAGCTCAGTTGATGCTGCAGTTCTTTACCGAATCCATGATACTCACATTAGTTTCATTTATATTGTCTGTCTGCTTTGTATATACATTATTACCTGCTTTTAACAATATGGTAGATAAGCACCTGGCGCTGCATTTAAATGAAGCTTCCTTCTGGATTGTAGCGCTTGCTATTCTCCTTTTTACTGGCATTTTAGCAGGCAGCTATCCAGCTATTTACTTATCTTCATTCAATCCTATAAAGGTATTAAAAGGCACTTTCCTGCCCGGTAAAAAGGCAGCTATGCCAAGAAGAGTTCTGGTTGTTTTCCAATTCATTACTTCCATACTACTTATATCTTCTACCATAGTTATCTATCTGCAAATACAACATGTAAAAAACAGAGACATTGGTTACAATCCCAATAATCTCATTATGATTCCTGCATCCTCACCCGATGTTGATAAAAACTATAATGTAATAAAACAGGAATTGCTGAAAACTGGTTTAGTTAATAGTGTAACTGCCAGCTCCGCACCGGTTACGGCTATTTTCAATTATTCACCTGCACCTGATTATGCTGGTAAGCCGGCCAACGGCAATTTGATAGTTGCTGCATTAGGTGTAACCGAAGATTATGCAAAAACTATTGGTGTAAAAATGGTAGAAGGCAGCGACTTTAAAGGGTTGCCTGCAGATTCCGGATACATGATACTGAATGAAGCGGCTGTAAAAACAATGGGACTGAAAAACCCAATAGGTATGAAGATGATCTTTTTCGGCAAAGAGTTTACTTTAAGTGGAGTAGCCGCAAATGTAGTAATGGCTAATCCATACAAGCCGGTAGAACCGCTTATGATGTTATATCGTCCTTATGGTAACAACTTTGTAAGCATTCGCCTCAATAATGGTGTGCAGCCGCAACAAGCATTGAAAAAGATTGAAAACATCCTCAAGACTTATAATCCTGCATTTCCATTCGAGTACCAGTTTGCCGACCAGGAGTTTGGCAAGAAGTTCCTGACCGAAGATTTGATAGGTAAAATAAGTTTTGTATTTGCTGCTTTAGCCATCTTTATTTGTTGCCTGGGCTTAGCTGGTTTAGCTTCTTTCACCATAGAAAAACGATTTCGCGAAATAGGTGTACGCAAGGTATTGGGCGCCTCGGTACAACAGTTACTACTGCTCATTTCAAAAGAATTCTTAAAGCTCGTAGGTATTGCATTCCTTATTGCTACACCAGTTACCTGGTGGGCAATGACTAACTGGTTGCAGCATTATGATTACCGCATAAATATCAGTATATGGCTTTTTGCAGTAGTAGGTGTGTTAGTGTTGTTGCTTACACTTATCATCGTAAGCTTAAACACAATTAAAGCGGCTGTTGCTAACCCGGTTAATAGCTTGAGAACGGAGTAAGGCCGAAGTAACAAGAAGGATGTTCACTTTTATTGCCTCTACATGTGGGTGTCCCATCCACCTGAAAGCTCATTGTTTTTGATGTCAGTATCCCGGTGGCTTGCATAAGAGTGTTATTCATAAAGGTTTACAACCATTATTATTATACATCAACTGTAACATTACATCATCAGTAACGTTCCATAATCAATCATAAAAATAACAAAGCATGAAAAAGTATTTGTTTTTGCTGTTAGCTGCTTCAGCAACTTATTTTAATACAAAAGCACAAGCCTATAATTCCGATGAACCTTTTCTCATTAAAACATTTGCCAATACTGCTGTTAAAAATGTAGAAGTAAGCACTTCAGGCGGCAGCATATCTGTAGCCGGCGTCAATCCAAGTGAAACACGTGTGGAAGTATATATCAACGGCAACAACGACCGTAAACTTACCCGTGATGAAATCCAGCAAATTCTAAATGAAAATTATGAATTTACAGTAGCCCAGGATGGTGATAAAATAGTTGCCAAAGCAAAACAAAAAGACCGCAACATGAGCTGGAAGAAAGGCATCAGCATTTCTTTTCGCGTATTTGCACCTAAAGCCGTATCTACCGATTTAGCTACAAGCGGTGGTAGTATTAAGCTTTCTGATCTTACCGGAAATCAAAAATTTGCCACAAGTGGTGGTAGTTTGAAAGTAGAAAATATAGATGGTAAAATAGATGGTAATACCAGCGGTGGTAGTATTAACGTGTCCAATTCGCATAACGATATTAATTTATCTACCAGCGGTGGCAGTATAGAAGCAAGCAAATGTGATGGTAAAATAAAGCTGGCTACCTCCGGCGGCTCCCTTAAATTAGAAGAATTAAACGGTACTATTGAAGCCAATACCAGTGGTGGCAGTATTAGGGCAAATAATATTCAAGGCTCTCTTTCTACTCACACCAGTGGTGGCAGCGTACGTTTAGAAAATTTGTCATGCAGCGTTGATGCTTCTACCAGTGGCGGTAGCATGAGCGTAGACGTTACAAAGCTTGGCGAATTTGTGCGCTTAAGTAATTCCGGAGGCAATATTGATTTAACCTTGCCTAAGGGTTCTGGTCTCAATCTTCGCCTGAGCGGCAATAAAGTGAATACAGTAGCTTTATCTAACTTCAGCGGTAGTGTGGACGATGATAATGTAAACGGTACATTGAATGGTGGTGGTACGGAAGTAGTAGTAAGAGCTGGTAGTGGCAAAATAAATCTTTCATTGCAATAAATAGTTTGTTCAAAAAAATACGGATAAGCCTGTATGATAAAACCATCATACAGGCTTATTGTTTTAGTCCTATTCTTGTATTGTAATATATAGTATGAAGCGCAGTTACGATACAATAGCAGGAGTTTATGATATACTTGCAGGAATATTTATTGGGAAAGCATTACGGGATGCTCAGATTTATTTGGTACAATACATCCCAGCCGGAGCAAAAGTATTAATAGTTGGTGGGGGAACAGGCTGGATTTTAGAGGAAATCACCAGAATGTATAGCAAAGGATTGCAAATAGACTATTTAGATATATCAGCCAACATGATTTCAAAAGCCAGTAAACGCAATGTTGAGCAAAATAATGTTAGATTTATAAAACAATCTGCTGTAGAAAATTTTGAGGGAAATAATTATAATATAATACTCTCACCTTTTTTCTTCGATAATTTTAAAGAATCCACTATGTGCGGCATCTTCAATAGACTCCATCAAAAGCTTCAGCCAAATGGACTTTGGCTTTATACCGATTTTCAGGTAGCAGGAGAACACCAGTTTTTTCAAAAGGGTATACTATATTTAATGTATACTTTTTTTCGCACAGTTAAGTCCTTTAAAAACAGATCGTCAAGACTCAACTTAAAAATACTGCAAATGTTTTGCAAAACTTCAAGGCGGGGTTCGGCCCTTTCTTCTTCATAAGCGCCTACGAGCGAACGTTTAATTTTGAGTTTATTGGCAAATTCTTCCTGTGTCCAGCCGCGCAGTCTGCGCAGATAACGAAGATTTTTTCCGGCGAATGACATAACCAATTTATTTAGCATGCAAGCTACTAAATTTTTTAGTTGTACAAAATATTTTTTGTTATTCCGAAAAATATTTTTTTAAGCAGCTATAATCGCATGGAACAAATTTTAAGTATTTAGGCACTTAACGCTTTATTCATTACAATTAAAATCTATCTAAATAGCTTATCAATAAAGGTACTAAATTAACTATATATGGAGATATATAGGAGTTACCTAGAAACCTCCGAGCTATACCTAACATATACCTGAGTTATACCTGACATATACCTGAGTTATACCTATGTTGCTCCGGTGTAACTCCGGGATTATGTTGCATAGTTAGTTGAAATTCTTTCCATGGGGGTACCCCCATGGAAAGAATGGTTTTGGGCAATGGTGTTTTGTATCTGTTGTTGCAAAGCTTGTTTCAGCAGGTGTAAGTGTTTATGTCCATTAACCTTATGCAGGTGCTTTTCTGCTTCACTCAGTGCCATGATCACCCACCGGTTACGCTGATCAGAATGCATCCAGTGCTTGACCTTATGGACATACTTGTCTACCTGGCTGTTCAGACTTTCAATACAGTTGGTGGTTGTAAAGCTGCTGGACAGGTGCTCATGCAAACCTAAGCGCTGAATGGTCAGGGTCTGTTCCAGCCCTTCGAGCAGACTATTGGCTGCGTGCACATTACGGGTCTTTAGTTCGTCGGCTATCTGCTCCAATGCTGCTTTGGCAGTGGCATACTGCGAATGACTATATGCCCGCTGCAAGGCTTTTCGCATTGCTGCCTGCTCACTCTCTTTAAGATAGGAGACCACATTCTCCCGCTTGTGCCACTGGCAGCGCTGCAGCACCGCATAGTGTCCAAAGGTGGCTTCCACTGCCTTATGAATGCCTTTGGAGCCATCAGTGACCACCAGCAAGCCTTGTTCATATTGTAAGCCCCGGCTGATTAGTCCACTGAGCATGTCTTTGATACAGCGGCTGTTCTCGGTGCTGCTCTGAATGACATCCAGTGGCTGTTTGACTCCTTCGGCAGTAATGCCCAGCACAATGATCATTTGTTCGCCTGCCAGGTGCTTGCCATCAATAAACAGGGCTACATACTGCTCTTCTTCCAGGGGGCGAGCACTAAAGGCTTCGACTGCTTTACTGCTATGTTCAATGAAATGCCGGCTGATGCTCGAAGCACTCAATCCAAAACTGTCCAGCAGCTGGCTGGCTACCTGGCTGTAATCGCGGGTGCTCAGACCTTTAAGTACACTGAAGACCATCTCTTCTTTTTGCTCTGGCAGGTCTTTGAGGGCATCATAGAGCCCGACATTATCCACCTGACCGGTGGTCTTGTCTACTATCCTGGGCACGGCTACCGATAGTTTTTGATTACCGATACGCACACTGCCCGGATTGAAGCCCCAGCGGCTGTAGTTGCCTTCAGCGGGTCTGATGCGGCAGTACCGGGGACCTGCCTGCTGCTGGACAGCAGTTTGTAACAGGGAATTGATCACCGCTTTACAGATGTCCAGGTGGTTGGCAACAATAGAGAGTTGAACGTCCATGGGCTGCTCCAGTATCCACTCCACGCCTTGTCGATTGATTGTTGTACTTTTAATCATAAATGGTTCGGTTTTCGGCTTAATAAAACTAACATTGTTTTTCCGGACCATTTTCTTTGCAAGGAGGTACCCCCTTGCAAAGAAAATTTCAACTAACAATTAGACAACCTCAACTCCGGTGTTTAGCTAGAGCTCCCATAGGGTTACGCAATAGCTCACTATAGCTAAGGCTTCTCTCCTCCGGAGCCATCCCTTAGCAGTACATTGTTATGAATGGGGCCTGGCTAAACAAGTATATTACTCCTACAGATCTTTTAAGATTAATATTAGCTTTCTACTATTAACATAGCTCCCTTCTAGGGCTTTGCTATCGTTTCAGTTGTAATTGGATTATTGAATAGCAAATACTCAAATTAAGGCTCATTACTTTGAATGCTGAAGAGTTTAAAACTTTGTATGAGCATGGATGTGAGAGCATTTTATAAGAGGAGGTGTGAATTATGAAGAGGTTAAAGAAATTCATTAAACTCTTTCATAGACAGAACTGATAATAAACTTCTTTTTGAATGTCATACTTTGAATTATTTTGTATTCGTATTTCGCGAACTGTGCTGTTACATTGGGTAAATGAGTAGCTTCTATATTGCATACTGTGCGAAAAAAAGTATACATTAAATATAGTATACCCTTTTGAAAAAACTGGTGTTCTCCTGCTACCTGAAAATCGGTATAAAGCCAAAGTCCATTTGGCTGAAG
>Ga0068628_1001117_pt1 | contig 10855 bp, 10 predicted proteins | sample InSIn2gowninarea_FD_77431 | JGI IMG/M metagenome (GOLD analysis project Ga0068628, IMG submission 77431) | Clean room microbial communities from NASA Spacecraft Assembly Facility at Jet Propulsion Laboratory, Pasadena, California, USA -... ... | reverse complement strand
ACATCCGGGTAGTCTCAATGTGGTTGGTGACCTAACTCACAAACTATTGAAATATTATTCCTACCACTTCAACTTATATATCACTTAGGGCTACGAGGCAAGGGTCATAAAGACAATAGAGGACAAGGTAGAAGCAGCAAGGACAGTATGCCTTGGGTCAGTTATTCTAGGGGGCATAGTATGAGGAGCTTCATGCATATGCTAAGAGTAGATCAATTAAGATCACTTATGGCAACTTTCCCATCACTTATGGTGGGAAACTAAATGCCCTCCACCCGAGTTATGCAACCAAGTTGCTTCCACACAATATGCATAAGAATAAGAATAAGGGAAAAGGTGAGTAAAATGGATAACTGGACTTGGGAGCCATTCCGAATAGATATTAACCAATCCTCCAAGGGTAAGCCTTACCATGATGTGTGCTCTGGAGGCCAGGCTCATCTCCTTCTATTAATCATAGGACCACACCACCACCAGAATAGTGAAGTAAAGCCTGATCCAAACTAGTTCCATAGTACTACACTTTGAACCTTACCAAGGATTGGAGGGATACTCACCTCTTATAGCCTTATCTTTAGTTCCTTCTTACTTTCCATCACATAAACTAGTGATTATCCCAACACATTGTAAGGTATTTCTTATTATAATAGCATGGCATGTAATAATTAAGTATGTCAACTGCTGCATCTGGATCCAAGGTAAAGAAAAAAAGTGATGGCTGGGATTATCATTTCTGCAGTACTTCTGCAACTTCCTATGGGGCGTGGAAGAGAAGCAACTATCTTGGGGGATAGGGTGTGGAGGATAACCCTAATCTTCTGCTTCCTATGGTGATATAAAATGAAGGAAATCAAAACTGCTCTAAAAACAACTGCTTTGAATCAATCACTCTCTTCTTTGGTCACAAAATAGGCAATTTTACCACTAAAAAGGCATGTAACGTATGAAAATAACCTCATGCTATTAGAACAATTCTAGAGCAACTATCGAGGGGGAATGAGGTGAGAAGAGAGCCCTGATTATTGCTACTCAAAGCTTATATGATCATGGCTTTTACTTGTTGATCGAATCGCAGCAACACGAATACAGTGATCTCACCCCACCTTAACTAATTGAATATCGATCTAGTAAGTTTCGACCACTCCCCTAAAAGAGATAGTAAGAGTTATGAGTGGGGAATAGGTGTTATAATAGATTGGGAATAGGTTGGGAAATATCCCTGATCAAGTGCTATGGTTATTATAACTACCCCTCACTTCCTGACGAGGTGAGTGAGGACCTACGGTTAGGGCTGCTACTAGGGTTGCTAGGGCTGGGATGGATCCTGCTATTGCTTTTTCCCATTCTTTTGAAAAGGGAGGACTGACCAAGAATTTCATGAGGATGGATCTTTCATGCCCATTCAAAGTTTCGTGGTGACGTAAATGACTGCTCGAAGTTCCTTTCCTCTATGCGCACCCCATCTATTTTGACATCTTAATCGACTGGTTATGATGCATGTACTTGTGATTTTGCTATTAGCTATGGCACTATATATGTTGTTGGCTTTACTACTAGCTAAGATGCCGCTATTGATTCTATCTTTGCTTCTATAGTTGTATTTACCTTTGCTATGAGATAAGTTTCTATTGGTTCTACTCCTAGGTCAATGGGTTAATCTACTACTTATGCTAGTACCACGACTACTACAACTGATGCTATTGGTGGATAAGTGGGATCTACTACTACTAGCTATGGGTATGGCCCTGGAACTACTGACTCTTGTACTGGTGTTGCTTATATAGATAGCTATGATGCTCTTATCTCTACTACAACTTCTGGCTTTGGATCTTACTCTTGATCTCGCTCACAAACTGGATCTCGTGTTAATGAACCTAGCTTCGCTGCTGCCTTTCCATCCTTTGCTCCTGCTTCTACCTACACCTCTGCCTTAGATGCTAGTGGATCAACAAACTGATAGGGAATATTCCACATCGATACAAAAGAGGGGGGTGGAGACTGGTTATAGATGAAATTGAGGTGCGTAGAAGAAGGAAGGAAAGGCAAAGGGAACTTTATAGAGGAGAAACAAAAGTGTTTGTATGCGAATTGTGAGTTATAGTTCTTCATATCGATGAGTGAATCTCAGGAGCAGACCACCCGACTTAGCTTTTGTGTGTGCTCTAGATTTGATCATCTTGTTGCATAAATATGGTAGGTAGAAAGGACAAGCTTGTTCTCATAGTGGGAAAATAAGGAGCCTGTTGCAATCAATGTAGGCGAGGATCGTAAGGGAGATCATCAATGATGATATGATATTATTGCGAATCGATTGAGTGGGCACTCCGCTCGTACTCATCAAATAAAGAATGCTCGGATAGTTGCTTCTATCTTCCAAGCTTGTCCTCTAGCGAGTAATACCGCCCTTTGTGAAGGTTGAGCTTCAGGCGAACGAAAGTTGCTCCTTGTCCATGAGGCATGCATGGTGCTAGTATATGTTCATTTGCACCATACATAAGCTTCTATGTCCATGGTTTTCCTAAGTTACTACCTAGTGAGCTTGTAAAATAGATTGCGTCTTATGTTCAGTGAGCTAGTAGTCTTAGATACTAAGTAGAAAGGGTTTATCAACTAAGCCCATATACGTGCTTGCTAAGCCACAACATGCAACTGTATTTATCAATTCATCTCTTACAGAACCATAGATGGCTTAGAGGAGGACCTTCCTCCAATTTCACAATATATGTGTGACCATCTCTCGATTCTTCTCACTTTCCCGTCCACCAAAAATGCTTGCTCGTGATACTGAGTGGTTCGAGCTACCAATTGCTTGATGATCAAGAGCCTGCCAAGAGCAATTAGCAGGTGCTCAAGACTTTCTTTCGGTTGTGTAGTGAAACCAACATAGATAGTAAAAGACCTTCTTTAGTTGGGAACAAGGATGAGTCAAGCCTGATGGTAAGGACTTCACTGAAGCCCTTTTGTACTAGCTTTGGTAAGGGAGAAACACCCTTTCTTTATAAACCTCAATCAAAATCCTTATAAGTCGAAAAGATACAGAAGGTGGATTATGCCCGAAGCGAAGACAAATACTCCTCCTCTCCCCTTTTCACTATTGATTCACCTAGCTTTCAATTCGAACCTTTCTGTATTTCCCATTTATCCAGATGATATCATGGGTCAATTATTTTCTTTATTGGTGTTAATGGTGGAAGCTGCAGAATCTGTTATTGGGTCAGCCATTCAGTTGTTTACCTTGAACCAATAAATGTCTTAGTTGCAGCATTCCTTCCAGATTGAGAGTGAGTAGCTAGGGCCTGCCTTATTTCATTCCCACCCTATTTTGTTTCCTCTCAAACTACTCCTTCCATCCATCTGGTTAGTATAGGTAGATCCCACCCATTTACCTAGTTCTTCCCCCTTGGTAGCGAATTCAGTGGGTTTTCTGCCACTAGTTCTAACCCTATCCTAGCATGTTTTTTGCCTATTCCTTTCCTAACCTTTATAGATATAAAGGAGCTAGGCATTAGCTCATTTATATATTGTTTGTGTTCCTATCACGATAATGTGCACAATAAGAGTAGTTATAATCTTTCTTTGTGATAAGAAATGACTCCTGTCCTGCCAACCCTCCAAGGGATCCTACCTTATGTAACCTACTCTCACGGTGCCATATTGGTTGTCACCTCATTGTTAGTGCCCTAGCCTACCATACATAATAGTGATTTCAGTTGAATCTAATCAGCAAGGAGGTACTCCCTCAAAAGGTACCTACCATGGTTATGAATGTGGTTTTTATACTCCTTCATACCTTCAACTAAAAAATAGAATGGAAATAATAATTGGAAAATAGAATCAGAGCTGCCAAGAGAATTCACTCGTCAGAGATGTTTTCTTTGGGCTAAGTGCATATTGGGTCATAAACTTTCTAATTTGAATTTGTAATAAGAAGAATAAGAAAAATAGAGTCTGGTAAGACTGAGCATCCTTAGTTTGAGTTGAGCATCAATCCTTTCTCCCCTGAGCATTAATACAATATAGTTTAGTTGAGGAGCTACTCCTGGTTGAGCGCTATTTAAGTAGTATTCTTAATAAGAGCTCATGTTTTGGGTGAATCTAGCCATGATTCAGATGGCTAGAATGATAAGCAAGTGAACCCCTTCATTCATGTTGAAGCTCCTCTACTTCTCGATCTTCAACAATGCCATCATAAATGTAGATTTTGCAATAGCTTTGGCTAAACCCCCTATATCTTGGTTGGATGCTACACAGGCTTGAAGCTACATTCAACATGATTTCACATCACTTCGGCAGAATAAATAGGGCCTTTCACTTGCTCCATTAGTTGCATTATTTAAGCCCCAAGAGACATAGGCAAGTCATGGTCATGAATCATGGCCTTAGCAACCCCTATGATATACCAATTATTTGCTCTACAACCCCTTGAACTTAAACCAAATAATTTCTACTGATCTTATCTTAAACCTTTTTCTTAATTTCTTTGATCTCAGTCACAGTCTCGGCTTGGGACTTAATATTCTTGAATTGATTATTCAACGCATCTTTTCTATCTTTCAATGAAGTAGCTAGATGAGTTGTATTGTACTTATATACCAGTTCAATGCCCTGCCTTGCAATGTTGTGACTAGATACACTTTCTTTAGACCATCATCTGTTATCTTATGTGACTTCCACATAGTAGCTGCTACAAACTAGAATTGAGTGGGGTCTTTTGTCCCTAGGTCCTCAAATATAGGCATCTTCATAGTGTTAGCCATATTGAATAGTGGAGGTGAAGGTGGAGGTTGAGGTGGAGGCATAGGTGTGTGAGGTGGAGGTGTAGGTGTCTGGGGTGGAGATGATGGCAGAGGTGGAGTGGATGGATGTGGTATTCCTGCAATACTCTGATCTATCGTCTGTGACACACCTTGAGGTGTCTTTAGACTATTGCTTTCTTCATCTCTATCAAATGCTTCAAACAAAGGATTGTACTCAATGCTTGTATTTAGGTCTCTTCTGAATGGTCTCCCACTTCACATAGATCCCATCAAGTCTTGTCTAAACATCAATTTAATGGCATAACCCGTTTCTAACACAATAGAATTTTAATCTAAGTTTTCAGAGACTTCAGATACTTACCTCTTGGTCCTTTTAAAAACCGGTGCTTAGCTTCACTATAACTAATAGATGTGTCAATTGTGAACTCAGTAATAGATCCACCCAAAATACTATCGATCCAATAATTGATAGCCTTCACGACCTTGTTTTCTGATCCTTTGAGGAACCTCACTGAATCTGGAGTCCACACAATAGGGTTATCCAACTTCTAGGTAGGATGACCATCTGCCAATTTAGCCAACCATTAATGTCACTGACATGGAAAAGAGGAGAATAAAACTTTTTGTTCCTCTCTATACATGTATCTCTACAACCACTCTTCTTTCGACAGCTACAGATTCCTATTTTCTTGGGCTAAAAACTCATGCAACTTCTAATCTATCCACTTTTCAATCTCCTTCTTAGTCAGTATCCACTTATGCCACATCACACATTCCTTAGATAGATCCTTGTCCTGACAATGGAACCATTTGTTTTCTTGAGGGATCTTGGACCCAGGTTCATAGTTAGTTGCGCTAACCAACACAACCCTACACTACTAGCCTCTTTGGCAACATCCCGTGTACGCAAGCTACAGTCTCACCCGAGGCAGTATTCAGGGATGCTAAAACTAGGTTTCTACATCCAAAGGACCATGTGATGTGTTTCTATTAAGTTATGGCTTTTCTCGACCTTTGTAAACCCTAACCCTTAAAACCTAGAATTTGCAACAACTAATAGTTCACAGATTTGTGCCCTTCGCTAATTACGCTAAACATTCATGACATCATATAAATACAGATATCTAAGTCATCACAAATCTATTAAGTATTTTTCTTGATTAAGTGCATTCAATAAATAAAAAATACAATAAATTCATATAGAAGAAGTAACACAGACACACATATAATTCTTCAAAATCAACCTTTATTATGCTTAGATCTTCAATTACAGTATTTTCCAACACTATGCACACAGCTGCAGGGGCCTGCGCACTCAGTTGCGGACTTACCACAGTCTCCGGGCACACATCTGGAGGAGCTTTCCCCTTCGCCCAAGTATAGAATAGATAAAACAGACCCAAATCCTACACTTCTATCCTATTCCTTATCTTTCTATGACTCTTCTATGACTCCTTTTTATATGATTCTTCATTACAATACCATGGTCCATGAACCATGGGCGATTCTCAAAATAGCTTGACTCTTAACAAACTAGGGGGCTTTGACCTTCTAAATTCCCCTTTGACTCCTATCGACCTATGCTACACGCACTTTTCTAGTCAATATGGGGAGTCTTTACAATATTTAATAAAAATTTTACAAAATTTTACCCTAGGGGACCTCGTCCCAACATTTTCCCCTAGAGAGGGGTTTTTCCGTAGCTGTGAGCCTATGTTTGGTGTCCATTGTTTTATGTGCTATTTCTTTTGTAATTTCTTGATGAATTAAAAGAAATAATATGTAAAGAAACCTAATAAGAAGTAAATAACTTCACAAGTAATTATCAAGTATAAGAAAATATTTTTGCCTTTCTGATTTTCTAACAAATCCATGCCTAAAAGTGTCCATGATAAGAAAGATACAATACTCACTCACCAAAATACATTGCATGAATTTAGGTTTTAGAGGCACACCTTCAAACATACGAACATGGTAGATGGGTTAGGGACCACACTACTAGTTCAGGTGGCAGAGAAATGGCACAATGAGCTTGCTAGTAGCTGCAAGGGGCTATTGGATGTTGGTCAAGGATCATCTTGGGCAAAACAATTCTCCTATGGATATCGCCTAGAAAATGGTGGGTAATAGGTATTAAGGCATAACAGGTGGAACCAAAAACCTTGAGAATCGATATGCCTCACCGAAGGAATGCCACCATACCACATTTCATAGGGAGTCTTTTTTTTTTATAACATGAGATGGGAAACTATTATTTATACACACAACGCATAAAACTGTGTCAACCCAAAACATCAGCTACCATTCTTGAAAAACATTTTTGAACGTACCATATTTAATATTTTCCTGTTCATTCTTTTAGCTAGTCCATTATATTGGGGATTATAAGGCACAGTTGTTTGATATTTGATCCCATGCTGGCAAAGAAAGGTTTCAAATTCATTTGAATTGTATTCTTTTCCATTATCAATAAGAATAGAGCCAATATGAGATTGTGCATCATTTTCAATCCATGCATGAAAGTTCTTTAATGTTTCAAAAGATTTAGATCTGTTTTTAAATAAATAAAACCAACACATTTTGGTGTAGTCATCAATAAATCTCATCATATATTTATTACCATTTTCAAGAGGAACGGAAATTGGACCACATAAATCAAAATGAACGAGTTCAAGTTTTCCATGTGCTCTAGAATTAGAATCATGAAAAGACTATTTGTTGTGCTTTCCTAAGATAAAAGAATCACATGGCTTAAGTTTCCTAGGAATAGTTGGCAAACCAGTAACACCATTTTTATTTAACAAACAAAGGTTGTCAAAGTTCAAGTGCCCAAATCTACAATGCCATAAAAGACTTGATAGAAGTTTACCTTCATCATAGTGAGAACTACATGAAATTTTTTGTGCACGAACAATAGAAGTATTTCTTCTTCTATCCCAATCATGACAAGTGAGTAACTTGATGCTTTTGTGATGTAACAACCTCGGTGAAAATTCCATGTAATATAAATAAAAAATAATAACCACGGTTGATGGGACACTTATTCCAAGTTGAATGTTGGGCAAGACATCTTAGTGGGTGTTCATTTTGTTTATTATGGCTAAGGAAATTGGCAAAGACAATGGCTAAGGATTTGGAAAGACAAAATGGAGTTTTTGGCACATTTATTTATGAAAATAATGGAAACTAGGAGAAAAGAGAGATGAAAGGTCACAGGTTGCATGTGAGGAGGAAATTGAAGGAAAATAATGGTAAATGAAGAAAATAGAGGCCTCATTAATAAAAAGGCTTCTAAGGATTAGTTAGTAACCTTTTTCCAGTTCATTTTTGGAGCTCTCTCTCTCTCTCTCTCTCTCTCTCTCTCACTCTTGGACACTTAGAGTTTTCTCAGATAACTTTTGCATTGAATCAAGAAAGGCAAAGAAGGTAAAACGAGGAGAAGCAAGATCAAACAACTACAACAAGATTCTTTGCAGGTATTGATTTGCATGTGTGATTTCCTTGCTAGGTTTGGCATGCATGTTGTTGCATGTGGTTCTTTTTCTTTCGTGGCATAGGTTTTTCTAGGTGTGACTGTGTTTTTAGCCTAGCCTTACCGTTTCCTAATAGCCTTGATGAGATGGGTTCTCATACTTTGGTTGAGCTCGATTTCCGAATGGATTCGAAGCTGAGTGGGTGGATCTCCAAAATGACAAACACATGGCCTAGTCATCCCTAAACTAGGCTGTGGATCATGGTAAATCCACTATCCTAGTAACCCTTGAGCCAGATTGTGGGTTGCAGTAAAGTCAGGATTGTGTTCTTCAGTGGGCCTATGAATCCCTGCTGATGAAAGGTGAAATATACGGTAAAGCCAAGAGGGGGATTTCTCTCTATTAGGCCTAGTAGTCTCAGGATGGGATGTACAGTAAAGCCTAGAGAGTGGGTCTCGATGTAGGGTGTAGTGATCCCTAGATCAAACTATGGATTAGGATATAGCCTGAGAGACTAGGAGGCACTCAAATTCCTCACGATGTAGGTGGAGAAATCCTGTAGCATCCGTGCTTGTTTGGTTCTTTTCAGTTGGTTATGAGTCCCACATTCATGTTTGGAATATGGCATAGGGGTGATTGGCTGAAGAGAGACTTGGCTCAGCCGATCTATAGTCGGGTGGAGCATGGTAGTCCCATCCCCGGTTCATTTCTACATTCATTAATGAGAAATTCATCCCTTTGGTTTTCATCTGTAAATGTATTGGTTTATATGTGGATTCTATGGCTAATGTATTTATGGTATTTATTTTTTTACTATGTTGGTTATGTATATGTTTTATGAGATCAACTATGTATGACTCTCATCATGTTTTTACTTGTAAATGGATGGACAATGTGTCTATGAACTAATAGATGATAATGTAGTGAATTGCATGAGGGAACAATGGTTCTTATTGATTCTCAGATAAGTATGAGATCCCTATTCTTAAATATGTTTTTTACATCTATAGATTACATGTTTGTGATATGTTTGACGAAATTCATGTTATGGCTAGTAGGGGTTTGGTTAAGGGTTTGTTCAACTAATTGTTTTTGCATCATTGTTTCCCTATTATTTTGTTGCTTTTAGGATGTCATTCCATGATGGGCAGTGAATTGGGTTCTGGGCCTTAAAAAATGGCTCAAATATCAGGGACACTATCACAAAACTGGATAAAATGGTCCCTGGACGTTGGCTTGCAAGCCTATGAGAGCGTCCAAAGGTCCTTGGATGTTGGAATGCCCATACCATGAGAGTGTCTAGGGGTCAAGTGATCAAAAACTTTAGTGGGACCTAGGGGTAAGCTACCTGAAGTGTTGGCATGGTTCTGAGGGGTCCTTTAGCTTATGTGGAAGTTCTGTATGTTGTGGTTCCATCGATTCCATTTCCTTAAGGTCACATAGGAGGTTGAATCCAATCATAGTAGCCTCTCGTCACATTTTTACCCCAGATGGCCAGTTACTTTGGTAGATGTGGGAGGATGGTGTTACATAGTGGTAGAAGAGCATGGTCCACCCCTCAGACTAGATGGGTCATGTGTTGGTCATGCATGAATGTCAATTGTGTTTGTGTCTCTTACACTTGCATTCCATGTGCTTGTTTCATTTGCATAATGTTGATCATGGTTGTAGTGATGTTGTCATGAGGAACTTGATTTTGTTATTTTGGAGTGCATCATCATGAGTGTATGATTAGTTACATGTGTTATATGTCTCTTACATGTTGTTATATGTTCCTTGGTTACATTCTTCTATGTTAGGTTGCATTCTTGTAGATCACTTACAAGTATTGTTCTCTTATGCTTGATTAGATGTGTATGTGTGGTTGATTATGCATGTTGATGTCTGCATTTTAAGGCCTTTCTCTCTTAGGTTTCCATTTACCTTTGTCTTTTCCTTTCCATCCTTGCTGAGATTCATTATTACGCTTTGACTATTCATAACAATTCTTTAATTTCCCAATAACTTCCTCAAGTGACCAAGGCTCATAATACTCAATCTGATCTAAAAATTCTAATGGAAAACCACTGACAAATCGTTGAACTTTGGCCTTCTCATCTATAAGAATAAATACCTCAATAGCTCCATAAACATGGTCATGTACTCTTCATCACTCATTGAACCCATCTTTAGCTCATAGAATTCTTTGGCCTTAATGTTGTAGTACCTTTTTGACAAGTATTTCTTCCTAAAAAGCCTCCTGAATTCATGCCAACTCAAGTCATCTATCCCGATGTATCTGACCCACCTCACATCTTCCTGTCAAATGTTTGCTTTACCATTCATGCTGAAGATAATGATTATGGCCTTCATGTTATTTGTGAACTCATGCAACTCAAATAATTTGTTCATCCCAAGTATCCAAGCCTCTGCATCTTATGGCTTCTTCACATCTGCACCAGAATTAGGTGGATTTGATTTCTTAAATTCGTCTGGAAAGTGTCCCCTATTACTCCTCCTGTAAGGATGATAACGATGATGAACATGTTGTCTATCTGAACCAAAACTCGAATAGAACCCATAACCACTACCTCTCCTATCTGGTGTATCCATCCATCTACCACCTCTGACTGTGTCATCCCTATT
>Ga0068628_1001116_pt1 | contig 10860 bp, 11 predicted proteins | sample InSIn2gowninarea_FD_77431 | JGI IMG/M metagenome (GOLD analysis project Ga0068628, IMG submission 77431) | Clean room microbial communities from NASA Spacecraft Assembly Facility at Jet Propulsion Laboratory, Pasadena, California, USA -... ... | reverse complement strand
TAGACCTCAGATCGTTTGGTGTAGGAGTCCCAACAGTGGGTCATACAGTATTGCCTTGACCATGGTTGCACACAGAGGGAAGTAAGATGTCCATGTTGGTAGCAAGGGTGTGACATGTGCAGAAAATTAAGGAAGGTGCATGAGCGGTCCTAACACATGAAGGGTGAGGTGAGTGCACCCCTTGGAAACCTGTAAACGCATGTAGTTAAGAAGGGATCACACAAGCAAAGATGCATCATAAACTGGAAGGAAAGCTGTAAGGACTCTGGACACCACATATCTCCACAATGGTATGATATTGTCCACTTTGGGCGTAAGCCCTCATGGATTTGTTTTTGTTCGTTACCCCAAAAGGCCTCATACCAACGGAGACATTTGTCCATCCTTATATACCCATGATCTTCCCCATTTCTAGTAAATGTGGGACTTTGGTTGTATTCCCAACAATCCTCCCCTCGAACAAAAGACCATTGAGCCTCCCCTCGAATGATTATCCATCTGTCCACTTTCTACCAACCAGGATTCTCCACTCCAATGCGTTGGAAGCACACACCTTACATGGAACACCACCTGTCTCAAGAGCTTGCTCTATCCGAGGTCAACTCCTCTTCACCATGTTGGAACTAGGACATGTCCATGAAGAATCCGAAGCACACTGCCTGTTTAACAGAGCTCATCCACGGATCCCATTGTGATATTACGGGGCTCACCATCTTCGTTCGGCATTCCGAGGATTCATCCACTTGGAGAACTTTGAATCTGGTTCTGATACCACTTGTAAGGACTCTCTGGACACCACATATCTCCACAATGGTATGATATTGTCCACTTTGGGCCTAAGCCCTCATGGAATTGTTTTTGGGCTTTACCCCAGAAGGCCTCATACCAATGAAGTTATTTGTCCATCCTTATATACCCATGATCTTCCCCATTTCTAGTCAATGTGAGACTTTGGTCGTATACCCAACACAAGCAAGCTAGAAATCCAAAGTGACGGTTAAAACAACAACACATTTCAGTAAGATTCATGTATACATATTCAGAAAGATTTTATACACACATGCGTAAACAAACATATACATATATAATTTAGAGTAAACAAGATAGCTAAAATACAATACGACATATGCATGAAACGTATTGGCTCTGTTTTATTAAGAAATGAAAGTTCCGATCATACAATACAACCATGACCAACCACTGGTTCTGACAGTGGAACGTTACAGTCACTGTCGCCTGCTCCTCTAAAGAGATATACTAGCTCTGCATAGTGGAGAAGCCAAGGCTCATTACAATACTCTCCAAGCTTTCTCTAAGATACTCCTATTGGAAGCCTGGCTAACCAAAAGCCTCTACAATGAGTTATGAGGGACTATATATAGCAAAGGGTGGGGTGGCTCTAGAGACACACACACGACAAAGAGGGCTTATGAAAGCTTAAAAATCAAAGTGTTTGGATTATTATTGAACCAAGTTCATGTTAAAGATCTCATCGTCATGATCGTAGTGGTGCAAACGAGTTGTTAATCCGAGTTCGAATGAGGAAGATAGAGGCAGTCAAAGTTGGGTTGAATTTTTGTTAATTGGGCAAGCTTAAGGAGGTTGCAATTTAGACAAAACCTGGCCACCGAATTCTGGCCAACCTGGGCCAAATTCCGGCCAAATTTGTGGCCTAGTTAATTTGTCTCCTTCGGCTTAAAATCCAAATAATTTTAAAAGGCCTTGTTTTTATATTAAAAATGAAAAATATATATAAAAAGAGGTGGTGGGCCACCACCCCCACCACCCCACACCTCACCTTACATACCGTATACCAAACAATGGTTAAGGTGAGGGTGGCAAGAGTTGAACCCGCCCAGCCCATGTGGGCCGACCCCCACCAGGCGGCCCCATGTCACGGCCATCAAACCTTTAATGCACCCATCCTTAAACATCAACCAACACACTGTGCCTATTAATATGCCCAACCAACATGTTAATGCACCAACCAAAAAAAAAATGAACCCGCCATTGTTTAAAAATAAATTATGTATATTTGGAGGGGTTGGGATTAGATCCCCTGATCTCTCTGCCTCCATTGGTCTACCTTAACCATTATGCCAAACAACCCACATTGTTAAATCTACCTGGGATTTTATATAAACATTCATTTTCCCCAGTGCATGGAGGAGATGGAGGAACTACGAGTGGGCATGGATTTCGAGGCAGAGGAAGGCAGTGCATGCAGTTCTAAGTAGCGTTTTGCAGGAGGGTCGAATTTTCACTTTGTTAGATTTTGACAAATTTTATATGATTTCAGCACTTCTCGACGCCACGAATGCAATAAAACTGTCCATTTCTCCATCAGAGTTCTGAATTTTTGGCCATTTTTCAGTATGCAGGTGGAACCATCACCGCTGTAGAAATAGGGAGCGGAACCATGATCCTTGAAATTTTCCCGACGAGGTAATTTTTCTCCATGTCGGAATATAGTCAATTTTACAGTCGTTTTTGATGGTTTTCCACAGGGATTGCAATGGCTAGGTCAGATTCATCTGTGGAGTTGCATATTTCCAGTTCACCTATGGAGCAGAATCTTTGAGGAATCTAAGGAGAATCTAAAAGATTCCTTGAGCCCTAGATTCTCAATTTCTCAGAATTCAAAAATTTGATAGTTGATTTTGCACTATTCAACGCCACAAATCTGATGGTGTGTTTATATTTATCATTATCTCATTCTATTATTCAACCACTTTTCTAAGTGGAATGCAGGTGTCAGCATTCATGTGCGAGCAACCATTTCCATGCGATTGATGTCATGAGATCGATGGCATGAACAACTTCAGTAGTTTGACATCCGCTTCCTCAGATGGCCCTTAGTTGTGAGGTATATGCAATGTGTTCTACAACATTTATGGAAACAATTCAAAAGCTACATGGAAACCCAAAAATTATTGTAAGTGACAGAGATCCCATTTTTACAGGAAATTTTTGGACATAATTATTTTCTTGTCTTGGTACTTAGTTAGCTCATAACTCATTTTATCATCCTCAGTCTGATGGAAAAATGGAGATAGTAAACAAATGTTTGGAAGGATATCTTCGTTACTTTGTATCTGATAAACAAACACAATGGGTCAAATGGTTGCCTCTGGCTGAATGGTGGTATAACACTTCTTTCCATATTGTAACAAAAATGACCCCATTTATGGCACTTTATGGATATCAGCGACCATCCATCACATCATATTTAAGAGAAAATTCTAAGGTTCAAGCAGTGGAACATCACATTGAGCATCAACAACAAGTTCTCCAACTCTTAAAGGATAACCTCGTGTTGGCGTAGAATAAAATGAAACAACAGGTAGATCAACATCGCAGTGAAAGAAGTTTTGATGTAGGTGATTCGGTATTCCTATGGCTGCAACCATATAAACAAATGTCCCTCAAGAAAGCTAAGAAGGATTAAAAATTGTCACCAAAGTATTATGGTCCATACAAGGCGTTACAAAATATTGGTACTATGGCATACAAATTGGTGCTTCCTATAGCGTCTCGAGTGCACACAGTTTTCCATGTTTCATGTTTAAAGAAGGTTATAGGCGACAAGCTCCTAGTTCAAACAAATATTGCCAGAACTTGACGAGGAAGGAAAAATTATATTGGAACCGGAAGTAGTCATAGAAACAAGAACTCGACAACTACGAAACTTATACATTTCAGAGTATCTCATCAAGTGGAAGAACTTATCCACTGAAGATTCCACATGGGAGGATGAGAATTTTATACAGAAGCATCCATAACTACTCAAGCGTTGAGGATAAAACTTTTTTGAAGGAGAGGGGCATGTTAGGTTCTTATAATACTAGTGATGCCCCCATTAATATTGTAGTTGTATCCCTTATTAATATTGTTGTGCCCCTATTGTCCCCATATTGTTATTACTATGAACCATAGAATCCCTCTATTGTTATTTTTGTGCCCTTATATTGTTATTGTTAGGTCGGCTTGGTTATATTGTGACCCCTTAGACTCCTATATATAGAAAGGAGGTTTTATCATTTGAATCATCCAAGAATTGTTCATTTATGTAATGTAAAAGAGGTTTCCCCCTCAAAGAGGCTGAATTCTAAGGCGTTGATCTATCTTTTCTATCTTTTTGTGAATTGGTTTCATAACATCACCTCTTATGTACATCATCACTATTGATAGCACTTAATGCAGTGGCCTACACCATCCTGACACCAGGGCCCAGAGACGTAGTCCCTCTTGGACGAACTCCGTTATCAATGGCTTATGTTTTTATGTTGCTGATGATTGTCTTGTTCTTCTTCTTTACAATATGCACATGTATTCATTTATGTTTCTTTTAAAAATGCAATTTAACACATCATGAATGTAAAAGGTCTTGGAAGGGTCCTTCGTCACACCTAGACCTGGATCAAGTGGTGTCATATCGGTCTTTGAGTTGATGTGAATTGAAACATGAACAATGGAACGTGCAGCTACAGAGGATGAAAAAGTGATGTATGAGACCATGCTCAACATTTCCAAAAGGGTAGAGATAATGTATGAAACTATACAGAAAGAGACAGAGGAAAAGGAGCGATTGCAACTTTAGTTGCAAGCCACAGAAGAGGCCCTGCAAGAACTGAAGCACAACAAACATAATCTTCAAACAAAGAATGTTGAACTGAAGATGCGTCTACATGAAGGAAAAGAGGATAAACATAGTCTGGTACGACAATTTCAAGCAAAGGATGAGGCCTTGGGAAGGCTGCAACGTGACCCATGTGAGGTAAAAAGTAGTTCTCCATCTTCATGTATGTTTCCTGATGATGATTTTGCTATTTTTGAAAATCATACCACAAGAATTGGCTCCAAACTATTGAAGAAAATGGGGTATGAAGGGAAAGGCTTGGGCGTTAATGGCCAAGGCATTGTCAACCCCATCAAAGTAGAAGAATTACCCCATCAGGCAGGACTTGGGTATGTCAGAAAGGATGTTGGGGAATGCGCTGAGACAACTAGTGAACCAACAAAAATAGAGGATGAGAAGCCCTCATCAGTTCTTTCCAAATCTACAGAGGAGGTAAAATATGTTGATTTCCTTTCAGTTTTGTCTTCACATAGTATGATTTCTGTTGGAGATTTGGAGATCCCAATTACAGGGACAAACATGAGGCTCCTTGCAAGGATGAGGCACGAGGAGGAAGAAAAATTTGGTGTTAATAACCAAGGCATAACTCAACCATTCGAAGTTGTGCAGAGATCTCAATTTGTAGGCTCGAGATACACCAAAGGAGAATGCTCAAAGGTGTCAGATTCTTTTGAGACATCGTCAAAATAATCGAGGAAAATTAATGATGGGAACACATCCCCATCATCTCACAGCAGTTACCATTATAGGGAGAGATCTGAGGCAAGCTCTCATCGCCATACTTACACCAGAGACAACAAGGAAAGGTATAACCACTTTCAACATGCGAATGTTCATTTCGATTATGATCATGTTGTTAATGATGAATGAAGAACATGGGATTGAAAAAAATGCACCTTTTGTGGATTACATAACAATACATTTTATAAGTGTTGGAAAAGAATGGTAACACTGAAAAGGATGAGGCATGAAAGGCCCTCTCAATAGTAGGTTAAACAGATCTGGTTAAAGAAGATGTATTACAGTCATTGCGGTAGAAATGGCCATCAAAGAGCCACTTGTTGGAGGCTCCATCCAGAGCAGTGCCTTAAAGACAAAGTGTCGGTGCATGAACCACGTGAAATGATTATTCAACAAGAAAAACCACCATAAGAAGGCAACTCATTCACATTGATAAGTGAAAAATGGTTTCTAGATATGTTAGCTTGTCATGGTCGTGCTTTTGTAAATCATTTGTTGCATTTTAAAATGTAGAAGTGATGATGTGTTTTCCATCACTTGTTCAACAAAAATGATGTCTGGTCTTATTTTGAGTTGCATGATAAACTGTGAAAGTGATGTTGTGTTTTCCATCACTTATGAAAACAAAATAGTGTTTGGCCTTATTGTTGTAAATCATGTGTTGTAGTGATGATGTGTTTTCCATCACTTGTTGAAGCAACAATGATATGTTGCCCTTGTTTTTATAGCCGGGGTATTGCATCCATCTTGTTGTAAACTTGACCACCGAGCATGTGTTATAAACTCGTGGCAAGTGTGGGATGCTTGGGTCATTAGTTGGTCATGAAAGTCAAGCATGTGATTTGAAAAACAATGTACCACAGGTTGCAGAGGTAGTAGGTGTCAGCTCGTCGCTTAAGGCTCCGAAGAACAAAGGTGAAGGAGATGGAAGCGAGACCTTTCAGGACACTTGTGATGTAGACAAGGTACATAGAAGTTGCAGATTATTTTTCATGCTTTTGGAGGACCAAAAGCTCCTTAGTGGGGAGGATTGATCCAGGTGGCTTTAGAGACACACAGAGGACAAAGAGGGCTTATGAAAGATTAAAAATCAAAGTGTTTGGATTATGCTCAAACTAGGTTCATGTTAAAAATCTCGTCGTCTTGATCATGATGGTGTAAACGGTTTGTCAATCTGAGTCCGGATGAGGAAGATAGAGGAAGTGAAAGTTGGGTTGAATTTTTGCTGACTGGGCAGGCTTAAGGAGGTCGCAATTTGGACAAAACCTGGCCACCGGATTTTTGCCAACCTGGGCCAGAGTCCAGGCACATTTGTGGCCCAGTTAATTTGTCTCTTTCAGCCTAAAATGCAAATAATTTTAAAAGGCCTTATTTTTATATTAAAAATAAAAAATATATATATAAAAAGAGGTGGTGGGCCACCACTCCCACCACCCCACACCTCACCTTATGTACCATGTACCAAACAATGATTAAGGTGAGGCCGACGGTAGTTGAACCTGCCTGGCCCACGTGCTCCAGCCCCCACCGGGTGGCCCCATGTCACAGCCATCAAACCTTTAATGCGCCCATCCTTAAACAACAACCAACACACCTCACCTATTAATACGCCCAAACAACATGTTAATGCACCAACCAAAAAAAAGGAACCCACCTTTTAGAGTCATTCTTTACATCCCTCCGTCAGAGATCATTTCTCTTTTTGCATTTCATTTTTAGGTGTCCCATCCTGCTCGATTACCTGCATTCCATTTAGTAGCATGCCATAATCTGACGGAAGGGCTTTGTCATTCGTTCCCCTCATGTCTTGTACCTGTTGGCTTAGGTATTTTCGTCAATGTCTATTAAAGTCCATGACAGTCAATGTTTGATCTTTTAATGGGAAAAGAGTCATGTCAATCATAGGTCTAGGGTTTCACAAATTGAGTCGTTAAAGTGTCCAAATGCCAACAGGCCAGAGGGAGGTTCTACAAAACTCTCTTTTGAAGAAAAGTCAATATTTTGTCTTTTGTAACATTTTCTAAATTTCTTTAGTTATTGAATTCTCCAGGCGTAGCCTTGGTCTTCCTTGGTCAAAACATGCCACCGTTCCTGCAAAAATGCCAAAAAGATTCATCATTTAAAGCCAAAATAAAAAAGAAACTTGAAAAACAGAGCTGTATTAAAGTGTTTAAAAGTGCCAAAACTAAACATAAGAAAATGGGTTTTCGAGAAGCAAAAATCAAACCCATCACTATATAAGTGTTTTTTCATTGTTTGAAACATCATTAGTACACCAAGAGATCGTTGGAAAGCCGAGTCAAGCTGTGGAAAAGTGAATTTCATGTTTAAATGCCGAAACTTTGAGTTGGAAGGAGTCGCGGTGCATAGAGTAGGAGGCGCGGCGCACCCACAGAGCGTGGCGCATAGGGCTGACATACACTGTGTATTTTTCCAAGGGCGTGGTACATCCAAGCTATGCGGTGCACTGGGCTTGCGCGCGGCACATACAACCTCTAGCACCAGAAATTCATTGTGGCCTCAATAAAATTCAAACTCATTAGTCCATGAGCCATGTTCATCACTTGAGACACCTTTTGCTGTGCAAAGTGGTCAAAGGATTTTGATTTGAGGGTTAGAGGAGAAAGTTTCTTGTTTGAAGAGCCAAGGTTGTGTTTGAAGGGCCATGCGGTGCATTGGAGGAGGTCGCGGCGCACATAGGCCGCGCGGCGCATTGGGAAAAATTCTGCAGTGTAAAATTACACTATCGTGGCACATCCAAGAGGCGCGGTGCACTGGGTTTGTGCGCGGCGCACAAAACCTACAGGCCAGTTTCTTGCCACTTTGGTCATCAAACTCACAATTTCTTCTGCTCCAAGTAAGTTCAAGAGCTCTTCTAGTGAATTTAACTTGTGTGGGGTGTTGTTTAGAGGGAAGAATATAAACCCTATATATTGAAAGTTGCTCCTTTGGTGTTGAGAAATTGGTGTTTTCAGATTATAATTTTGGTGCCAAGTTTATTTTCCTATTCGTGATCCCTTCCCTTCTCATAACCCTGTCATTGTAATTAATCCCTTATCCTCTAACCTCCCATCCCTGCTTCCCATTTTCCATATCCTAAGATCCTATGATTCCCAACCATTCTCACTTTTCTTTATCACTTTCAAAATCCCTAAATTCCTTCATCCCTCAAAGTGACTATTGCATATTTTAAATTTCACTTGGCAAGCTCCATCATCCACTTTTCCCACTGTCCCATATTCTTCCTCACAATCATTTTTCCTGTGGCACATTGGCATTGAAAAAACATCACATATTTCTTTTTACCAAGCCAAACACCTACTCAACATACACATTGCAGCATTATGACAGAGACAGATTCATAATATGAGCAAGGCAGTGACTCAACCACTGAGCTTAATGTGTCGATAAGGCCTCAAAAAGGTGGCAGACATGTCAGAGAAGAGCCTACTTCGTTAACTCAATTGCAGGCCTACCCGCTTGCAATGACATGCTTTCAGAAAATGTCATGTTTTCAGTGTTGTGAGATGATCACTCAGATCCAGCATCATCAGGAGTTAGTTCGGTTGTTTTCTTTACATTTGCATGATAGTCATGTTACTTTTGCTGGAGTAAACTTTACCTTGACACCAGAAACCATGTCTCAGGCCACTGGGATACTGAATATAGGGGAAGAGTGGAACAAAGGGCAACAGCTGGATAGATCATATTATGAACCTTACATCAGGCTTAGCTATTTGAAGCAGCTCAGGAGAGTATTCCCATTCCAGTTTCTGAAGGAATCTTATGCGCCGTTGATGAGACTCATTATCAGATACTTCAGTTGTGAAGGTCACTTCTCACACCTCTATGCATACCATATAAGGTTATTGATGCATTTCACAAGAGTGAGATTCATGAACATTCCATATTTCATGTACCAAAACATCAAGAGGATGACCACTCTTGTGCGGAAGAAAACTCCAGAACAACAGCACAACAACATTTACCACTATGTGCTCATCAATATTATTGTTGTGCATCAGCTTGGTTTGCAGGGTATCACATGGGATGATTTCATTTCCCGTGATTTTTTCAGAGCTTCACAAGGGCATGAGATAGGTGTACCTTCTCATCAGTATGAGTTCCATGAGACTGCTAGTGTGCCAGTATTCATCACATATCAGAGGGGTACTAGACATTTGTTTGCAGCAGCAAAGCGAGTGTTATCTCCACCTGGGGTGGAAGGGGCCTCACTTCCTCCATCAGAACCACAGCTACAGGACAAAGGCAAGAGGCCAATGCAGGATGAGGGGCCTTGAGGTGAAAGAGAGACCGACTTCATTCTCATTCATGATGATGATACAGATATGGGCCCACAAAGTGCACATCTTAAAGAGATCATTCAGGAGCGGCAAACGGAGATCCAAGCCTTATCCCTTGACTTGGAGAGAGGTAAGTGGACCATGAAATACTTAGAGCAGAGGAAAAAACAGCTTGAAGATCAGCAAGCTATCATGGAATTACAAAACATTCGTGAGAATCGCCAAGCTGCATAAAGGAGAAGGATTGAGCTCACTTCGTTGGATCAAGAGATTAATGAGGATCGGGAGTCTAATCTCGAGAGAGTTAACATTCACTTAGAGAGACTATTGGACAAGGCTTATAAGGACCTTGCATTGCTGAGACACATGGCTTTCCACTACAGGGCGCGACATATGAGTTCCAAGGCACAAATAAGGAATTTGAAGGCAAAATTGAAGAAGGCGACAAGGAAGCAAAAGAGGCAAAGAGAGCATGATCGTCTTCAGATATTGGGCGAAGCTTATTTGGCTGAGCATGGCACTTGATAAGGCACCTTCAACCCAAATTTCAAGGAATTTGGAGAAAATTTTGTTAATTTTGAATTTTTTGGCTTTAAAAATAGGTTTTCCTGCCTTGTGCGCTGCGCCACGTGGCGCGTGCTTATAATTGGGAGGTCTCCAGGAGGAAAACTTTACATTTTTGGATTTGTCATCAAAAGTTATGCATGCTCATGGATTACCTAGGGATTTCATCAAGTTTTTGGTTTCCTAAAGGGTCAAAAACACCCTACAAATGACCTCACTGCCCCTATTTTGACACACGTAAAGCAGTCTTGGGAGATTGAGGTTTTGTGGGGGAAAATGACATCCAAATTCACAAATTCCACTTGGATTGGAAAGTAGACAAGAAGGGCTTTCCAATGAGCACACTTGGGCTGAATTTGGACTTTAGGAAGTGCATGAAAATTAGCTCCTAAGTGGCATGATGCACATAGATTTTGGTGCAGCGCACAGACAATTTTGGCCTGTTTTTCACTAAGCATCTCAGAATTTCACCTAGTTTTGACCAGTTTGACTTTTTGATGTAATTATTGATCTATATTGATCCAACATTAGAGTCTATGGAATCATGATTAACATTTCTTTTGTTTTCATCATGAGTTTCCTTTACTACCCTTTCGCCATTAATGACCATTT
>Ga0068628_1001115_pt1 | contig 10863 bp, 10 predicted proteins | sample InSIn2gowninarea_FD_77431 | JGI IMG/M metagenome (GOLD analysis project Ga0068628, IMG submission 77431) | Clean room microbial communities from NASA Spacecraft Assembly Facility at Jet Propulsion Laboratory, Pasadena, California, USA -... ... | reverse complement strand
GCTGTTTTTGGGTTGCTGTGCCGGGTTTGGGAGGTCATCGTCTTGGATTGCTTGCCAGTTGCTTGCCTTTTTCTTGCGAAATTCGGCGCTGCGGACCTTGGTGTTGTAGATTAGGGGGCTGTCTTCGTCTTCGTCTGCGCCGCGTCTGTTCTTAGAGGAGGAAAGGAGTAGATCAGCGTCGTCGTCGGCGATTAATAGAGTGTTGGGAGTATCATTGGTGTTTCTGTCTTTCTTGCGCCGTTTCTTTGGCCGGGTCGAGTCGTCGTAGTCTGGATTTGTGCTTGAGGATTTGGGGTTGGAGGCGCTGAGGTATTTGGTGAGGTAGTCGGCGGAGACTGGCATCGTGCGACTGCGAGTGAAAACGGCGACTCGCAGGCTTTGGCTAGTTGACTGCGTGGCCGTTGAGCGGGCACTCGAGTACAAGGCATGAGGAAGTTTGGGACGTGTTTGCTAAGTTTGCTGAGATCTCGGGCGAAGCTCAGCTATTCAGAACGGCCATCTTGCTTTCACATGTCAACTCTCGCGTGATTCCTGGGTGATCTTCGCCAATTTCTGGCTAGCATTCGGATGATCGCATTATTCGAGCGCATTGCGTTTATCTTCAAGACTTCTCCCTCGACAGGAGTCCAAGGCAAACAAACGAGTTCGAAGGAGACAGGTGTCGGTCGCTGGCGTCATGCGAAATGGCATAGCGAGGACATTCAAGCATGTGTTGAGCTTCCAGCAGGTGCAGCCGCGTGCCGCTACCCTCATACAATCGCGACGATGGCAGAGTACCACGCTCTCAACATCTTCGTCGCCGGTACCACAACGGCGATGGTCTACGCCTTTGGCTGAGATGATATCCAAGGCTATTGAGGTACGTTCTTTGGCTCAAATATAACCCATGGTGCTGATATATTATAGGTGACTGGACCTATCTCGATAGCCTCCTACATGCGACAATGCCTGACTTCACCAGAGGGTGGCTATTACACGACGACACGACCATCTTCCGATCAGTTCGGCAGAAAAGGAGATTTCATCACATCACCTGAAATATCTCAAATCTTCGGTGAGCTTGTAGGAGTTTGGTTTCTCACAGAATGGATCGGCCAAGGACGACCAGCCACGGGTGTACAGTTTATGGAGGTTGGTCCCGGACGAGGCACTATGATGAGCGATACACTCCGAACAGCGGCACAGTTCCGCAGCTTTGCTCAGGCTATTGAGGCTGTATGGCTCGTGGAAGCTGGTGAAGGCCTTAGAAGGCAACAATGCGACCTGCTCTGGGGTGAAAAGGCTGAGATGAGGCAGGTGGAAGTAGGAGGAAAGCCGACATATTGGGAGGCCAAGAGCAAGTACGGAAACGGCATACCCATACGATGGGTTGAGGATGTAGCCCTGCTGCCCAGGAACAACGAAGGTGTCGCGAAGATGCCATTCATCATTGCGCACGAATTCTTCGATGCACTACCAATCTACGCATTCGAGTCTGTCGCTGCAGCACCGGAGCAGGAAAAGACCCAGCTCCTTGATAAGACTGGACGACCCATGGTCAGACAGGATCCTGCCAGCAAGGTGCCTCAGTGGCGAGAGCTATTGGTTACACCTACAAGACCAAGCCTCGACCTTTTCTCGATGGGCAAGGATGGTGCAATCGAGGCGAAACAACCAGAAGCTGACTTTCATCTCACAATGGCGAAAGCCAGCAATGCCAATTCTCTTGTCATTCCTGAACGACCTAGATATCAACAGTTAAAGCAACAGCCTACATCACGAATTGAGGTGTCTCCTGAGAGTTATCGCTACATCCAGGATTTCGCCAAACGAATTGGTGGTGATGTCTCTGGTAACAAGCCAGCTGGTGCTGCATTGATCATTGACTACGGACCACTCGATACGGTTCCTGTCAATTCCTTTCGCGGGATTAAGGAGCATAAGATTGTTTCACCTTTCTCCTTCGCTGGCCAAGCGGATATCTCAGCAGACGTTGATTTCGGAGGTCTAGCGGATGCTGCTCTAGAAGGCAGTGACGGTGTAGAAGTGCATGGACCTGTTGAGCAGGGTGCTTGGTTAACTCAACTCGGAGTACAGGATCGTGCCTCTCGACTTATGAAGGATGCCGAGGCGAGTAAGAAGGCCGACATCGAAGCTGGGTGGAAGCGACTGGTGGAGGGAGGTCCAAGGGGTATGGGAAAAGCTTACAAGGTCATGACGATACTACCGGAGAATGGTGGCAAGAGAAGGCCTGTCGGATTTGGAGGGTCTGTTGCTGCTTGATAGGGGATTCTAGGGGGATCGATCCAAATAAGACTATGGTAATTTGGCATCTCACCCTCCACACAGAATTATTACTAGCAGGATAGAAATTGCCTCTCATCGATGATTTGAGCCACAGCAGTTTTCAACGCCAAGGCGCAGTCCTATCTGAGGAGATTTACCTACCTAGAAACTCAGCCCTTGCCTGGTGGTGGTGCTCACATCAATCTATAATAGTTACCGATTCTTATGCCTCGGTTGTTTTGGTTGGATCTCACAGTCCGGTCCTCATCGACCATTGTGCGTTCGAGAATCAACGACTCCATGGAGTTGCAAGCGAGCCACAAACCAGATCACTTCGCAAAATCGGATAATTTATCGTCATCTCGTATCTTCAAACCTTGACACCCCAACAAGAACCATGATTCTGCTTCATGGGTTCCGGCGAACCTCGAGAATATTGATGGCACGTGTATCAGCACTCAGTCGTGTGGTTGCACGTCCTTCTACAGATCAGTATGGATGATTCTTCTGTTTGCGGCTTCAACGAGTTTCGCATACGGAGCTAGACCAAGCAGCATTCCGTGCAAGGAAGAATTTGTGGTCTGATTTTTGAGTCATAAATCCTCGTTTCCTCACAATGAGTTGCAGACAAAGCCGGGAGCAACACTACAGTACTATCACCAGCTGGAAGTTGTTAACTCGGAAAGCTGTATCTGGTTTCCCGTTGTGGCTGGTCTAGGTCTTTCACTAAGTTGAAGCTGAAATTTCGCTCGAGGACAGCTCAACACCGATTTGCTTGGTTAAGTATGCAGGTTTGTAACAATTGAGCACTATTTTCTAAACGAGCTGCAAGTGAAGTCTTGTTCAGCGCAAGCTTCGGTGAATTGCCAGGGTCGTTCACGACGCGGCGCTTCCACTATACCAGAAAGAGTTGCTGCAGGTATCGGCTGCACCAGTACTCATGCAAACCATTTTCAGCCGCAGGTCCAAAACCTACTGTATTGAAAATCCTGGAGCGCGACATCCACGTGTGAAAAGTGTCCCGAGATCGCTTAGTTCGTGGAAGGAATTCTCTCCGCTGCAGTGCCCTCCAACGAATTAACACAATCTGGACCTCGTACCTGCCGCTTCTGACTTTCTGTACTTGGTTAGATTATGTTCTCGCGGGCGACTTCTCCATTTTGAGGCTTAGTCGGAAAGCTTGTTTCAATCCTACAACCATCACCGCCCTGGTGTGCTCAAGCAGCGTTTCAACCAAGTCGCTGTGCGCTTTCCGTATGCAGATAGGTCGAACTGTTTGCTCTACAATGTCAGTAATCCAGAGTTTTTAGCTTTGAACACAGATCTGCCGCAGGACCTTTCTTGGGTGTATGTCATACGATAGTTATTACACTGTAGTGGCTGTGAGTGTTGGTGTATATTACGAGTCAAGGGGCGCGAAGTCTGCGGTACTCTACAACGACTATGACCTAGCGACACTGGGTGACCAGAACAAGGACAGTCACAAGTGGGTGGACATTGTACAGCACTCAGCTTCCGCCCGGCTGGGTCATGAAAATCTTCCCCCTCCAGAGCTGCTCGCTTATGCTACCGTGCAGCCAATCATAGGCGACTGTCTATTGACCGCACCCGGGCATGTCGAGCAGCTGAACCTTTCAGTACTGTATTCCACCTGTTCGACTCAAACAGCATCAGAGTTCTAGATTTACGTATACAACGATTCGACTGCCGGTAAAGCTAAGTTCTTCCTTCTCTTTGTATTCCTTTCTTTTGCTCCATTTTCCTGTTCATCTTCGAACTGCAGTCTTGCAGACAGATCCAATATGACTCCTACAGCCCTTTTTCTGAGCGCGTTTGCCACTATAGTATTTGCCGCTCCTTATCTCGAGGGTCGTGGCGACAGTGTATGCTCCAGCGGCATCTATGGCGAGCTTGCTCCAATCCTCGAACAGTACCCGATTGCACTAGAGCTGTGTTCCGCTGTTTATCCTGTCAAGTGTACAACTGCTGCCAAGGTGAAGCGAAGTCAAGCTCCAACCACCACTACTTCAGCACAACAAAGTGGGAGCTCGACTTCAACCGACGTGAGGGCTTCAGCCTGGTCAAAATGTCAGGGTCAACCAATCAATGTGGTGTCTACCATGTGCTCGTGCATCGAAATCCCTACTGTATGTCATACTAGCACCTCGAATCCCACAACCACCACCACATCCACTGCATCCTCGAGTTCGACGATATCTCGAACAATGGGATCCTCTTCATCGACTACCACAACCAAATCAAGTTCAGGAACACCGACATCCACATCACAGACCACTAAAGTAACAACTACTACAACTTCCACTACTACAACCATGAGGACGACGACAACAACAACAACAACAACGACAACATCATTAGTCACCACCACAGCATCTACATGCCAGACAGCTGGTCAGAGTTGTTTCCTCAATAGTCTTACGGTTGGTACCCTGGTAACGGTACTTGACAACTGCTGCGTTCAAGGTGCGTGTGCAACAGGAGCAAATCCAACCTGCAACAGTAACACCAGTCCAACGACGTTGGTCATTACTTTGGTCCCAAGCACCACTACGACAACTACGTCGACTCCCACGACAACTACTACCACTGATGTCAGTATACCAACCGATTGTGCCGAGCCTGGCTGACATTTTCTAGTCTACAACAACTTCCCGATCAAGTGATACGACGACTTTCACGACCACCAGTACCACCACCAAATCTACGACTAGTTCTACCTCTAAATCTTCGACCAGTGGTACGACCAGTTCCGTAACAACCTCTACGACGACTTCTAGGGCAACTTCCATAACTAGTGCCACGAGCAGCTCTTCAAGAACCATGAAGACCAGATCTACTACTAGCACTACCACGAAAATCACAATGAGTCTAACAACGACTTCCAAATCAGGCTCCACATCCAGTCCTACGAAAAGTTCAAAAAGTTCTAAATCAAGAACCACGACCAGTGCTTCAACCACTTCCGCGACCACTTCTGCCACCACTTCCACAACTAGTACGACAATTAGTGCTACGACCAGCCCTACAACAAGCTCTGCAGTAAGGAACAGCTCGCAAGCCGAATGAAATATGACTAACCGTTTTCAGACCACAACGACTGCCTCCACTCCCACCCCAGCCTTCTACTTCAAAGCGTACGGAAACAGCTACATCGCAGACGGCACCACCCTAGGCAGAGGCGAGTACGACGCCATGTTCGACAAATCCAACAGACCATTCTACGTGAATTCAAGCGGTGCCTTCATTGACATAGCAACTGGCGACGTGGCCGTAGTCAACTTGGCCACGACCGCAAATATTTTCTTCCTGCCCGATGGTCAGGCCTCCAAGTACGGCGTCTGCAACTGCATTGTCGGCGCTGCCGACGCTTTCAGCTGTATCTGTGATGGAGTAACCGGTTTCTCCGCCGACGCTGGTGGCTACCTGTACATCGGCTCCGGTCCCAGCTCCAAGAAGAGACGAAGCATGAGAGAGTTTTTCCGTCGCCAGGGCGGCGCCTCACCAGTTTCTATATCTGCGCAACCAACCGCCGCTGCATCATCATCAACATCACCCACATCAGCCTCCCAAACAACCAAATACTCCACCAGCTGCGGTTCCACAACATCATATAGCAGCCTCGGACCCGGCACAACAGGCACGCTGGTCATGGCATCATGTGCGGTCAAGCCGATTCCGACGACGTACACGACGACCGAGATGGTTACGTACACGACTTGTTCGACGGGTGCAACTGTGACGACTGTTTTTGCGAATGGGAGTACGGGGAAGAATTATCAGGTTGGTTGTCGGAATACGGGGACTGGGACTGTTGTTGTTACGACGGTTGGGAACCAGTAGTTTATGGGAATGATAGAGGGGTGGTTGGTTTGGGAGAGTGGGTAGAACTTTAGATGGGTATAGAGGGATAGGGGTATATGTTACGTGTTTAATGAATTTACGATTACATATTGTCATAAAACCAATGCGCAGAGGATTCGCATCGAGTGGTTCTTCACCCTGACGGACCAATTTCAATTGAGGTCAAACTTCGTCGTCGGTAGTGTACATGTAACTTGGGATAATTCTCTACTTTGCCACCAGCGTCAGTGGTCACAAGCGTCCTTTCCTTCTTTCATTTGAGAAGTCAAGAGTTTCCGTTCCCGCATCATGCACAGTCCTCCGTCTTCCGCCTCGTAATGCGCACCTTCAACGCCCCCTCAATCTCAAGCACACTACGATCCTGCACCAACGCCTCGAATGCCAATTTATCAAACCGCTCTCCATCCGCAAGCCTGATATCGTACCTGCTCACGAGCGTAGCAACAGTATACCGCATCTCCTGCCACGCAAAGTTCCTGCCTACACAGTGATACGGCCCCGTCAGAAATGGCAGCGATGCTTTCGCGTTGAAGATCTCGTCTGGTTTGCGCTCGGTTGCAAGCCAGCGCTCTGGGCGGAAGGAGTCTGGATCCGTGAAATGCTCCGCTGAGCGTGATAAAGCGTAGATCGCGGTGCGCGTGTTCGTGCCGGGCGGGATGAAGATGTCTGATACGGTGACGCCGCCGGCGGGGACGATGCGTTGGTTTTGGTAGGGGATTGGAGGTTGGAGACGCATTGCTTCGGCGATGGAGGCTTCTAGTATGGGGTGTTTGGCGAGGTCGTCGTGGCTGAAGAGACCGTTGTTTGTTGGGTCTTTTGGGAGGCTGTCGAGGGCGGATTGGAGCTTCGCGTAGTGTGGTGGCGAGCAGAGGAGGCAATATAAGAGGTAGGTTATGGCTGAGACGGTGGTGTCGGCGCCGCCGGTGACTACTTGGCGGCTGTCGGCTTGGAGGGCGCCGATGCTGAGTTGGTCGGTTTTATCTGGATTTCCTTCGCCGAGGAGGTGGTAGAAGACGTCAGTCGCTTTCTCTTTGTTTTGTGAGGTGCCAGCTGCGGCGCGGGTCTCGAACATGTGCTTTGCGAAGCGCTTGAATTCTCGGGTTTGCCTCTCTACGGAGGGGAGTTGAATGAGAATCTTGGCGAACCAAGGGAGCGCTTTTGTCAGCCCGGCGAGATGCAGTGAGTAGCGCAGACTTGCGATGGCGCCGTCAGGGTCACGACCTCGGAGGGTAGCGTCGCCGCCGCCGCCCCAGGCGAGATCGGTCATCACATCGAAGACAAGGTAGTGGATCCATTCCTGGAGGTCTACTATTTCGCCCTTAATTGCGATTTTATCGAATTGATCACACAGTTGCTGTACGCGAAAAGCGATAAAGGGTTGATAGTTTTTCAGCGCCGAAATGCTGAATGCTCGATCCCAAATTCTTCGTCTGGCCTTGTGTTCCTCGTGGTCGCGGATTGAGGAGAGTGCTGTCTCGCTGGTTGAGGCGCCACCGCTGGCGGTGAAGGAATAAGCGGTGCCTTTTTGCCAGGGCTTGGCGCCAAATACAGGCTGTAGCATGGAGGCATCGCAGATTGATACTTCGTTGGGGCCAATACGAACGACAGGGCCATAGTGCTGGTGTAAGCGCTGTTGGTCGACTCTTGGTCGTCCGAGGTAGAGTTGGTATAACTGGTAAAGCTGCGTAGAACGTGCAAGAACAGGACCGGGGATATGGTGAAGCGGGTGGGAGTTTGAAAGGAGCCGATAATACAGTATCGAAGACGCAAGCACCAGCAAGAAGGTGAGAAGGGTTATGGTGCTTTGGAGTAAATTGTATGAGAGCAGGGTATATGGCAGGAGAAGGCCAGCTGCTGGGATGGCAGCGAAGCCAGTGACAGATCTGGGCTCAAAGCGCCGCAGTAGGCCTTGTGCTAGTAGTCCCAATATTGGGCCCAATATGAACTCAGGAGCGTCCAGGTATAGCAACTTCCTGCTCCACAGCGGATCGGCTGGCAGGCAGTTCTGTGTAGTCCCGTTGATGTTCATGCTGGCGTAAGAGGGCCAACAAGGCAGTATTTTGATGACGAAGGGAGAACATGGCAGACATACCTTGATCTCTCACCATGGAGAAGTCAATCCTCGGCATTAGGTAAGCATACGTTCGGCTAACGGCGATGGTGTGGAGAGGGCTCGAAGAAGGCCTTCCCCCATAACGAGAAACCTTGTAGCGGTTGAAATGCTCTAAGCCGTCGGCCGATCACGGTGCATTTGAAGTCGGCTCGACCACATGTCCGAGTTGAAGTGTTGTCGCAGGTAATAGGGGGTGAGTGAGGCAGCTGCAAAAGCGACGGCATGGGTTTCGCCAAGACCTAATGCAACAGGAACCTCACTTGCTGACCAGACTGTGCAGCTTGGTTGGCGGAGGTGAGATGACACTCTTGTCAAGAACTAGTATTTAAATATGCATTCTATCATTGTACCAAGTACCTTTGCGCGAGAACATGACACCCTTGCTATCTCCACCTTCAATGCTCGCTGTCGCTGAAATTGATCCATCCTCTAGCCTTGATTGTGGATAGGACGCGTAAGGAGATTGTAAAACCACGTAGTGAAATGTTTGGCTCCTGAAACTTCAAGATCAATGTAACATCACCTTTCTTTTGATCATGCGACTGGTCGATAGTCGAGATCTCTGTACAGCACTGAAGTCTTGTTGCTTTGTATAGCTTGATATGGCATTTCACGTTGTACAGCGAACACGCAATGACATCCACTAGCTTTTTCAGCTTGGCTCTCCTATTCTTCGCACTTCAAGCCTCACCAGCTCTCGCTTCGGTGGCTACTAATTGGACAAATCCAAGCGCGTACCTGCCGTCCTTCTCGAGCACTTTCCTTGTCGGCGAACGAATTCTCCTGTCATGGCTCGCCCTAAACGACTCAACCGATGACTTATGGCTCACGCGATACGATAACAATGTCGATACTTTCAGCCTACGTATTGCGTCCGAGGTTGATGTCAGTGTTGACGGATCTTTCGCATGGACTATTGCCTTGAGCAGTCTAGAGGTGCTCAAGGACACTCGCTTCGATTTTCAATTTGTACCTACTGGTTCGACCTACGATGCGGCAGCGGAACCACAGCTGGAAAGCCCGGCCTTCAATATCATGCTTGTGAATCAGTCAACTCCACCGAATGGGACTGTCGCGGCAACGAGCAGCAGTGCTCCCGCAACCGCCACATCATCTTCTGCACCAGATGCAACCTCCGTGCCGGCGAAGAACTCGACAATATCATCTGTGCCACCACCTCCAACCAACAACCACTCTCATTTCAGTACTGGTGCAATTGCTGCAACAGCCATCGGAGTTCTGGCTCTTATTGCGTTTGCAGGCTTTGGCGCAGGCTTCTGGACATTCAGGAAGAGGCGGGCTCGTCACAATACAAACATAACTCTTGGTTCTTCAGATAGTGCTCCAACCACCACCGGTCCATATGAGATTCTTGGGGATCGCAAACAACCTGTCGAAATAAACAGTAAAGAGCTACGAGAGTACGAGATGAAGTACCCGAAAGAAACTGATGTGCACGAATCTCTCAGTTCACCTATTCATGAGGTTGGAAACACTTTGAAACGGCCGGGGTTGCACGAGATGCCTGGATGAGGAGCGGTTTCCAGGATATGTCATACTAGGATTTGAATCAAATACAGTGCCCAACCTTTCTGGTCTAGTCTCGGTTACGGATGTTGTCTTCCTCCTGTGACGAGAAACTGCTTCTCATGTATGACTGAGCTGTGTTCCCATCCTCTGCATATGTCTTACCTTGCTGCACCAGAATAAGACAACCACATATATTACAGCACGCACTAATACGGCGGTCGAGGGGTGATGGCGTAGAAACCATGATATCCAAGTTGATTCTCTCAGCGCTGCGGTATCGGAGGAGTACAGCAACAAAAGATAATCGTAGGTCGGATCTCCTACTTGGTACATGGATCATGTGGGAGCCCGGCGGAACAGCCCCACTGTGCCAAGACACTGTCTCCACCTGAGGGCTCACGTGGAGGGTTCGACTTCAATGTCCTTTTGTTCGTTATAGCAGCCTTACGTTTCATCCGACCTTTCACGGACACTGGTAGCATGCACTGTCATTGTCTATTGTGTCAGGATCGTAAGGTATGGAAACCTGTTCATTGTGAGATTCTGGGCGTGTCAGATGAGCCGCTCCAAACGTCCGCGAAGCGGCTCTGACAGCCACGCCGCGCTCGACTTCGTTACTACTCAGCAAACTACGCCATCAGATCAAAATGATCCGGCAAAGAGAACCTTCTATAGCCAATCATCATCTAATAATACTATCGTTGGGCCTGCTTACCGACTTTATCCCGCGACATTGCAACATGGCCACCCCGACGGTCACCACTTTAAGCCAACCACCATTGCCGGACATGCTCAAGTACAAATGGGGGATTCGTATCACAACTACACCGCCGGTGGCCAGGTTACAGGTCCGTTATCAGTGGCGGGCAATATGATAGTCAACAACTCCACTGGATATGAACAATACCTGCGGCAGCGTATGTCCCAGAGCGACAGTGACATTGCTCTCAAACAGGCTCTTTATTACGAGGGTATGGAAAGACGAAAAGCACAGCTTGACGACGTGGACCCTGCCACATTCGATTGGATTTGGACACAGACTTCTTTCGCAACCTGGTTGGAGAGTGGCGATG